>WBZL01000777.1_pt1 | contig 35280 bp, 38 predicted proteins | sample 5204291 | NCBI WGS metagenome assembly WBZL01 (sample SAMN12344345, study PRJNA552823) | activated sludge metagenome | biome: Activated sludge suspended growth; feature: Nitrification reactor; material: Wastewater; isolation source: activated sludge from nitrification reactor of wastewater...
TGATCGAGGAACTCCCGGAAGGCCTCAACCTCGGCTTCAGCCTCCTCTTCCTCCTCACCGGGCATCTCCACGGCCGCCGAGTCCAGAACGTGCTCAGCTGCGAACAACGGCGACCCGGTGCGCAGAGCCAGAGCGATCGCGTCCGAGGGCCGGGCGGAGACAGTCACAGCGTTGTCAAAGACGAGTTCGGCGTAGAAGATCCCGTCCCGCAGGTCCGTGATGTCCACCCGGGTGACCGTGCGCCCAAGTGCGCCCACGACGTCCCGCAGCAGGTCGTGGGTCAGCGGCCGCTCGGGCTGCACACCCTGCTGGGCGAAAGCGATGGCCGTGGCTTCGACCGCGCCGATCCAGATCGGTAGATAGCGGTCGGACTCAGAGTCACGCAACAGGACGATCGGCTGGTTGGAGGGCATCTCCACCCGGACCCCGACCACATCCACGGCTCGCACGGATTCACTCTACGCCTGCTCATGGCCGGCACCGTGGGGAAGACGCGTGCGCATCAGCCCGATGTGCACCCTGACCAGAGCGGTGGCCAAACTGCGCGCGCGATCGGTGTAGTCCTGGGCCTGCTCGCCCCGCCGGGGTTTGCCCAGGGCGGTGGTGAACAGGTCCACCTCTCGCTGTACAGCCAGGGCTACGGGCCGCGCGTTGCGCACCGGCAGTCCCGCGTCGACCATCGCCTGCAGACCGCGGGCCACCTCAAGGTCGTCGAGGCTGTACTCCTGGGTCTCGGGCAGCAAGCCCACCGTCACGGCATCGGCCAGATCGGCCGGCGACAGGCCGCTTTCCCGGCAGACCTCGGCCGGACGCAACCGGACGCCGGTGTCCAGGCTGGTCACCGCGGGCGCGGACACCGCTGGTGGGTTGCTGGTGGGCGTGGCCGAGACCGGCTCCGGCGGGGTCAGGCCCCGGTCGAGGGCGTCGAGGTGCTCGGCGATGACCTTCAGCGGCAGATAGTGCTCGCGCTGCATGGTCAGCACGTAGCGCAAACGGTCGACTTGCTCAGGGGTGTACTTGCGGTAGCCGGATGGTGTGCGCAAGGGCGTGACCAGGCCCTCAGCCTCCAGGAAACGGATCTTGCTCACGCTGACATCGGGGAATTCGCGCTTCAACGTCGACACCGTCTCACCGATGCCCATCAGGTGCCGGCTCATTCCGCCGTATAGTCCTCAGCGGCGTGTACGTACTGCAATCGGAACTTGCCGATCTGGATCAAGTCTCCCGAGACGAGTTCCACTCGCTCGATGGACGTCCGATTCACGTATGTCCCGTTCAGGGATCCCATGTCCACCACGTCCCAGCCACCGTCCGGACGTGCCACCAGCTGTGCGTGGTGGCGGCTCACTGTCACGTCGTCCAGCAGGATGTCGCTGTCGTCGGCTCGCCCGGCAGTCAGCCGAGGCCCGCTGAGCTCGAAGCGTTGCCCGATCTCCGGCCCCCGCTGCACGACGATGACGCTCATCCCCTTGCTCAGCCCGGACAGGCCTTCGATCAGCGGAACGGGACCGGTGTCCTGTGGTTCCAGGCCGATCAGGCCCGTGCGGTCGGTGTCGTCCTCATGCACGACCGGGGCGCCACAGGAGGAGCAGAAGCGGTCCTCTGGGGCCAGGGCGTGGCCACAGCGCGGGCACTCGGGCACGGCTCTCGCCTCCTTAAGGGGTTCTCTGGGCGAACTCTCTACCTCTACCAGACGTTCAGATTTCTTGCACGAGCGCTTCGTAATCGGCCGCACTCAGCAGGTCTTGCACGGCGTTCGGATCGCTCGGGGTCAAGTCGAACAACCAGCCAGCCTCGTACGGCTCGTGATTCACGGTCTCCGGCGCCGTCTCGACCGCGTCGTTGCGGGCTGCAACGGTTCCGGACACCGGGGCGTAGATCTCGCTGACGCTCTTGGTCGACTCCACCTCGCCGCACGGATCGCCGGCGGACACACTCGCTCCCACCTCAGGCAGGGCCACGAAGACGACGTCGCCGAGGGCGTCCTGGGCGAAGTCGGTGATACCGACCCGCAGGGTGCCATCGGGCTGGACGAGGATCCATTCGTGTTCGCGGGTGAAGTGGCGGTCAGCTGGTAGCGCGGTCATATCTTCAGACCCTAGTCGGAAACCAACTTGGCGGTCACCGGGCTGCGGGGATTAGCCGGTGACCACCACATCCGGGTTGGAAACCGGAAGCTCCGCTGTAGCGGTGATGTCGACGGTGTCGAGTTCGGTGATCACCACGCTGCCGTCCTGGGACTCCACCGTGTCCACCACCCCGCCGGGGATGCGCATCGCCGTAGCCATCGTCGCCGACCCCCCGATGGCCAGGATCTCGAAGGGCGCTCGTACCACCGATCCGGAGACTGAGATGCCGTCCTGGGCGTCGTCAAACCAGGTGTTCACCACGACCCGCCGACCGTTGACCTCGATGGCCTCCGCACCGGCGTCCCGTAGTTCCTGCACGGTGTTCAGCAGATCGGAGGCGAAGAAGGCGTTCTCACCGTCCACCCGCAGCCGGATTCCGGGCCCGCGCACCGGCGTGGTGCCCGCCAGCACCCGCAAGTCATCCGCGCGCTGCTGCGCCTCTTGCAGCGCCTCGGCGCTGGTTCCGGTCCGGAGCCGCTGCTCGGCCGCCTGCAGACGCAAGATCTCGCCGTCCAGCCGGGTCTGCCGGGATTGCAGGTCGTCGAGCAGGCGGACCAGGTCCGGCTCCCGCGCAGCCGCCAGAAACTCGTCGGTGCCCTGCCCGCGGAACACCGCCACCGTCCCCACGCCGATGAGCAGCGCGACGATCGCGACTCCCCAATTGCGCCGTTTCATGCCTTGAACACCTTGCGCCTGATCGCTGCCAGGTTGGCGAAGATCCGCATGGCCAACACGACGACCACGCCGGTGGTCATCTGCGCTCCCACGCCGAGCTGATCGCCCAACCACACCAGGGCGCAGGCCACGATCACGTTGCCCAGGAACGAGACGACGAAGACCTTGTCCGAGAAGTTGCCGTCGATCATGCTGCGAATCGCGCCGGAGATGGCGTCCAGTCCGGCGATCACCGCCACCGGCACGAAGGCATCCATCCAGGTGGGCAGATCCGGTGCCACCAGGATGCCGAGCACGACCCCGATGACAAGCCCAAGAATCGCGATCATTGCCCGCTACCCTTCACGACCTCGGCTGTGGTCGGCAGATTCGCCGTGGACGCAGGCACCTCGACCTCATCCTGAGCCTTCACTTCGTACTGTATGCCGTAGTCGGTGTGCAGCCCCGCCAGTTCGTCGGAGGCACTCGTGGCCGCGAAAGCGTCGGCCAGATCCGCCGGCCCCACCGCCGCAATGGTGTAGGGCGGCTCCAGCGGCCGGAAGTCGACCAGAATCGCCTGGCCGGCCGTCCGGATGGCCGTGGTGGATGTCAGCCGGATGTCGTTGATCGCGATGGCCTGCGCCCCTGCCTGCCACAGACCGTTGACGACCATCTGCATGTCGACGTCGAGAACACGGGCCTCATCGGTTGTCACGCCTCGGGGTAGCGGCGGACGGCCATCCCGCATCGTCACGACCGCTCCGGGGCCGGTCAATCCCACGAAGCCGGTCGCCGTTTCCAGCGTCCGCAGCTGCTCGGCGAACTCGGGACCCAGTCCACTGGTCGCAAGCTGCTGCAGCTGCGACACCGAGGCCCGCAGGTCCGCCGCCTGGTCCTGGGAAGCTTTCACGCCGGTCTCGGCCTCCTGGACCCGGGCCACGAGTGCCGCCCGGCGGTCTTGGGCAGCCGGTGCCACTGTCTGTCGCTGCAGGAATGCCGCGACCAGCAGCCCGAAGATCAGCGCGATCAGAACAGCCCCGGCAAGGCCGGGCCGCTTGCCGGTGTTCGGCGCCTGTGGGGCAAGGGCGTAGTCGTCGGCCTGCGCATCGGCGATCAGCCGGTCGAGGAGGTCCGGCGGGCGCTGCGTGCTCACGTCGGCTCCGCGGTCGCCACCATGATCCGGCGGGCTTGCCCGATGTACAGCACGCCCGCCCACCAGTACAAAGCGGTCCCCCACACGGCGAATGCCCATCCGAAGACCAGTGCCGGCTGTGCCCACCAGCCGCTCCCGTCGCCGAGCAGCAGCAACGGGAAGGCGTAGAGCAGGTTGAACGTCGCCGCTTTGCCCAGGAAGTGCACAGGCAGACCCACGACGCCTCGTCGCTTGAGGACCCACAGCACCACGGCCATCACCACGTCCCGGCTGAGCAGGATCACGACAAACCACCACGGCACGATGCCCCGCAGCAACAAGCCGACGAGGGTAGCGAGGATGTACAGGCGGTCGGCGATCGGATCCAGCAACTGGCCTAGCCGGGTGATCTGGTTCCAGCGCCGGGCCAGGTAGCCGTCCAGCCAGTCGGTGAAGCCGGAGACAGCCAGCAACAGGATCGCCAAGCCGTCGGCCTGCGGCACCAGGATCAGCCACAGGAACAGCGGCACCCCGAGTAGCCGGAGCGCGGACAGCACGTTGGGCACGGTGAAGACCCGATCGGACTGCACCCGGGTCTCCTGCACCTCCATGGGCCCGCCCTCAGCCCTGCATGGGAGCCGGCCAGGCCGCCGGCGGCTGCGCGTTGTCGTTGCCAGCCCGGAACGCCAGGACGAGGATAACGATCGCAATCACCACGATGAGCAGCCCCGTGATGGCCAGCCCGATGCCTGCCGCACCTGCCCAACTCACAGTCAGCAGCACGCTCACGGCTGCGGTGACACCTGTGCTGCCGTCCTCGTCCATGACCACCAGCGTCGTGTCGGTGTCCGAGACCGGCCACTGCACCCGCACGTCGGTTCCGGTCTGCTGGTCGGTCCAGAAGGTCTGATCGGCCGGCGGCGACGGCCGGGCGTCGCCGGGGATGCTGGTGGCTTTGATGACGTCCTGGGAGGAGTCGAAACCTGTGACCAACTGGTACGGAACCCCCTGCAGGTAACGCAGCGAGTCGGCCTTGGGCGCCACACCGACGAAGTGCGCGTCGTCTCCGGTGACCTGCAGTTGCAGGTCGAACCAGGACTCGTCGAACGGCACCGGGGTGGAACTACTGATCTGGAAGTCGGTAACGACAACGGCACGGCCGTCCTGGGCATCGAGGGTTCCGATCGGCACCGTCGCACGACCGTCGGTGCCGAAGACGGTGAGCAGAATCGCCCCGACGGCGAACAGCCCCAACCCCGCAAGTCCGAGAACGGCGCCGAGAATCCCGAGAACGACGCGTTTCACCTGCCCACCGTAATCCACTGCTGCCGCTTGCCCGGGCACCGACATGAGGCGCGCGCTACCAGCCGGTGACAACGGCGTAGGCCCGCGCCGAGACACCTGCTTCGTTGACCGTGCGTACGAATATCCGCCGCTCGCTACTGACCCCCGTTGTCGCGATCTCGCCCGCCGCCAGATCCTGAGCCAACCAGGTCAGGTTGCCGGTTCGACCCACGTAGCCGATGTCATAGCGCACACCCGGCTCCTGTTGCCAAGTCACCGTGGTGGCAGTGCGCACAACACCACTCGGGCGGGCAGGCGCGCCGGGCAGATCGCGCGGTGCGACCAGCGCCAGGAACCGGGAGTTGGCAATGTTCGCCCCCGGATTGCGGGCCAGCCAGGATCCTGGCCGCGGATTCACGGCGAAGTAGTCGTCGTTGCGGCAATCGAGCCGATAGTGCGCCGACGGGGCGGTGCAGATCTCGACCTTGCGCCACGTCGCGCCGCCGTCGTTGTAACACATGACGTCGCTGCCATCCCAGCAGTGACCACGGCCACTGGCATGTGGCGCGTTCGCGCTGACCGCACCCAGCGCATGCATCAGTTCGTGGGTGTCGACCCAGATGAAACCGAACGATGAGGACCAGCTCGCCGACCACCGCTGCCCGCCGAGTCCGGACCAGGTCGGGCTTGTGTAGGAATCCACCCACAACGCGTAAACGCGGTTCTTCTTGCGGAATCGTGGGTCGGTGCGGGTCAGGTACCGCCGGATCGAGACCAGGTTGTAGGTATGGCGCTGCGGCACGGCCACCTGCAGAATCGTCGGCTGGCACACCGCGTCGTGTACCCAGCGAACGGTACGGGTGCCGTCGGAGGACCGCTCGACGATCCCAGTGGTCAGGCTCAGCGACCTACGCAGGACCGTCTCGAATTTTTCGAAGCGGTTGACATGACCCGTGCGAGACACGAACACCGGCTGCACCCGGTTTCCGCTGACCCCATCCCCCAGGCAGCGTGGCGCGGCCCAGTTCCCGCTGGCATCCCGCAGGAGCATGTCCGCGTCCGTCGGGCCTTGCCGGGGCGACCCCGGGTCGGCATGAGCGACGGTGGGAATGAGCAACGCGACCACGATCGCGACGACTGCTGCCCCTGTCCGCCTCACCGTTCCACGGTACCCAGCACCCTGTCCGGCTCGGGGTGTCGCCGGCGCTGGAATACTGACCGCCATGCCCGAGGAGCTGCCCGACGACACCCGCAGCGGCGTCCTTGTCGAGGCCGCCACGATCGGCCTGACCACGGGTGCCTATGGGGTCTCCTTCGGTGCATTGGCCATCACGTCGGGCTTGAGCGTGTGGCAGACCGTGGCGTTGAGCGTGCTCATGTTCACCGGCGCTTCCCAATTCGCCATGATCTCGGTACTCGCCGGTGGCGGGGCCGCGCCCGCTGCGATCGCCTCGAGCGCCTTGCTCGGGGTGCGCAATTTGTTCTACGGAGTACGGATCCGCCAGATCCTGCACCCGCGCCCCCTTGTTGCAGTGCCAGCGGCGCAGCTCACCATCGACGAGTCGACGGCGATGGCCCTGGCACACCTCGACCGGCCGATCCCCCGACCGGCGCTGGCCTTCTGGTCGACCGGGCTCAGCGTCTTCGTGTTGTGGAACATCGGCACGGTGACCGGGGCGTTGGGGGCCAGTTCCATCGGCGACCCCACCCGCTGGGGGCTGGACGCCGCCGTGCCCGCCGCGTTCCTGGCGCTGCTGTGGCCGCAGATCACCAACCGCCGCCTGCTCGGGGTCGCAGTTGTGGCTGCCGCGCTGGCCATAGCGCTGACACCGGTGCTGTCGCCCGGTCTGCCCGTGCTGTGCGCGGCGCTCGTGCCCTTCTTCTTTCTGCGCGGACTGGGCCGGCCATGATCTGGGTCCCGGTGCTGGTCGGAAGTGCCGTTTGCTACGCGCTCAAGGCACTCGGTTTCGTCGTGCCCCAGCGGTTCCTCGAGCAACCCCGGGTCGCCGCCCTGGTCGGCATGTTTCCGGTCGCGCTGCTGGCCGCCTTGCTGGCCGTGGTGACCCTCGGCGACGGGCAGTCGCTGGTCCTGGACGCGCGGGTGGCCGCGGTGTTCGCGGCCGGGGTCGCGCTGACGTTGCGCGCGCCCTTCCTGGTGGTAGTGCTGGTCGGGGCGGGCACGGCCGCGCTGCTGCGTGCAATCGGCTTGGGCTGAGCGAGTTCCCCGCTTTGTCGCGTTACAAGACACGACGATCAGGGACATAACGTCGCAGGGATTCCCGGGTTACTCCTCGTCGTCGGCCTTCTTCGACTCAAATCCGGGGATCTGGCCCGCGTGCGCGATCGCCGAGGGGTCCTTGCGGACCTTGATGAGCGAGGCGATCGTCGTAATGATCAAGATGCCGATGATGACCCCCAGCGACACCCAGATATCGATGTGGATGCCGAAAAAGACCAGGATCAGTTTCACGCCGATGAACGCCAGGATCACGGCCAAACCCAGCGAGAGGTAGACCAGCCGGTCGAGCAGGCCCGCGACGAGGAAGTACAGCGCGCGCAGCCCCAGCAACGCGAAGGCGTTGGCTGCGAAGACGATGAACGGCTCGTTGGTCACGCCGTACACCGCGGGGATGGAGTCGAGGGCGAAGATGATGTCGGTGGCGAAGATCGCGATCATCACCATGAGTAGCGGCGTGCCATGCAGCTTGCCATTGACCCGGGTGTGCAGATGCGCCCCGTCGTACTCGTCGGTGAACGGCAAGAATCGCTTGGCGAACTGTACGACCTTGCCCTCGTTGAACTCCGGCTCCTCGTTGCGGTGCCGGGCCAGGCCGATGGCGGTGTAGATGAGGAACGCGCCGAAGATGACGTAGGTGAACGCGAACTGCTCCAGCGCGGCAGCGCCGATAAAGATGAAGATCGTCCGCAGCACCAGGGCACCGGCGATGCCAGCCATCAGGACCTTCTGCTGATAGATCTTGGGCACCGCGAAACTGGTCATGATGATGACGAACACGAACAGGTTGTCAACCGACAGACTCTTCTCGATCAACCAGCCGGCGAAGTACTCCAACCCGTAACTGCTGCCCTCCGGCGGCGGTTGATCGCCGCTCCACCAGGCGAAAAAGACGCCGAACGCGATCGCGATGCCTACGTAGATCACCGACTGGATCGCGGCTTCCCGGATCTGCACTTCGTGCGGGTTGCGGGTGGCCTGGATGAACTCGAACGTGATCAGCAGGACGACGATCCCCACGGTCAGCGCCCACAACCACGGCGGGACAAAGAGGGTGGGATCGCCGCCGGCGGATGTCGCGGCGGGCAGCATGGGATCTAGTCTCGCAGAAGTCCCGCGGCGTGCTGATCAGCCCAGGGCCGAGTCAACAGCGAATCCGTGAGCATTCCGGGCATCGGTGAGCGCCACGGGCGCGGATTCGGCGCCCGGAAGGCTCACCGATGCCCCGCATGCTCACGGATCGCGGTTTCAGCCTCGCCGGGCTCGAGCGCTCTACCCGACCCCGAACTCCGCTCGCATCTGCTCGAACTCGGCCATCACGTACTCGACCAGGGTGTCCGGGTCGGGCAGCAGGCCGGCGTCCGTGGCGAAGCCGACCGTGACCCCGCCGTTGTAACTGAAGATCGTCGCGGTCATGGGTTGGTCCCCTGAGCACGGCGCGAAGCCGACGACCTGGTCGACCTCGACTCCGCCGTACCGCAACTGCCCGGTCGGACCGGGGACGTTCGTCAAAACGCCCACGGCCTTGTTGGCGAAGAAGTTCGTGAGGAAGAACGCGATCTGACCCGGCGACATCGACACCATGCGCTGCAAGCCGAACGTGAGCACGGCTTCGTCGCTGTTCTTAATGCGCTGCATGCGGTGGTGCATCTGCTCGAGACGAGTCGGCAGGTCCTGGGCATCCAGCGGCATCGGCATGAAGACCAACGCGAAGAAGTTGCCGAGGTCCGGTGGCAGGTTGTCCTCGAATGGCTTGAGGTTCACCGGGACCATCCAGGTCAGCTCTTCCAGATCCTCGCCGTGTTCGTTCAGGTAGCGCTGCATGCCTCCGGCGATGCTGGCCAGCAGCACGTCGTTGACGGTCGCGCCGGACGCCGCGCCGACGGCTTTGACCTCCTCCAGCGGCACCGGGTGGGACCACGCCAGCGCCTTCTCGGTGCCAGGCCGCCCGCTCCACACGGTCTGCTCCGTGCCGGTCAGGGCGATCTTCGTCACCGAGGACAGGTCGTTGAGGCTGCGGTGCTGCTCGGCTCCGAGCACTTCGAGGGCGTCCAACAACCGGTCCGGGTGCCTGATCATCGACAGGCCCCCTTCCACGCCGTGCACCCCGGCTTTGGCCACATCCAGGGCCCGGCCGGGAAGGTGGGCGAGGGCGGCCAGGGGATTGCGGACCGCGCCCGCAGCATGCGTCGCCACCTCGCCCACGCCGTGCTCCACGACGTGAGCCACCTCTTCAGCTGCGTGGACGGCCACCCGTCCGATTTCCTCCGGGGGACTGGGCGCGTCCCCCGACTGAACGCCGGTACGGGCCACAACCGCCCCGACGCCGGCTTCGTCGGAGTCGCACAGACCAAGGATCAACTGGGTCAGCCGGACACCGTCGGCGATCGAATGGTGGAACCTGCTGACGATCGCCGCGCCCTCGGTTCCGTCGTCCAGGGTCAACGGCGACAGCAGGTACGTGGTCCACAGGGGACGGTCTTTGGACAACGGCTTCGACCGCTGCTCAGCCATGAACCGCTGCAGCTCGGCGATCCCGGTGCCAGCGTCGAGTTCGACCAGGTTGATGTGCCGGTCGAGGTCGAATTCGGGATCGTCCTGCCAGGCCCAGCCGAGGCCGGACTTCACCGCCCGCCGGCCGAGGACGGGGAAGCGGGCCACGGCTCGGGCATAGATCTCGCGGACGTCGGCCACGTCGGGGATTCCCCGCAGCACCATCGCTCCGTCGACGACCATGAGGTTGTTCGGCCGGTCCATCGTGAGCCATAGCGCGTCCTGCACGCTCATCGACGCGGTTGCAGTTCCTGCCATGAGTCCTCCCGTGTCCGGTTTCAATCTACGCCCGGCGCGGCGCGCCTGTCGGCTTGTTGGATCACTGAGCGCTCGAAGTCTTGAGCCAGTGATCCCCGCGCGTCACACCTCGTCCAGCAACGGCCAGCCAACGGCCTGCTCCAGCGTCGACGCGAGGTCGAGCAGGAGTTGTTCCTGTCCCATGCGGGCAGCGAAGTGGATGCCGATCGGCAAGCCCGAGTCGCTGCGGGCCAGTGGCAACGAGATGGCCGGGGCGCCGGACACGTTCTGCAACGCGGTGAAACCAGCGAAACGCATCAGCCGGATGAGGTGCTCCCGCGGGTCGACATCCGGACCGAGGTAACCGATCGGCACCGGCAGCGACCCCAACACAGGGGACAGCAGGACATCGAAGTCGCCCATCGCCGCGTCGTAATCGGCAGGGAACCGTCGCAGTCGGCGGATCGATCCCGGAAGGTTCACCGCAACCGAGGAGAAGAACTTAGCCAGGTGCTGGCTGAAAGGTTCGAGCCGCTGCGGCTGGTACTCCTTGCCGAACACCTGCCCGCCGAACCGTTGCAGGCTGAACGCGAGCATCCCCCAATAGCGCAGGAAGTCCTGGGCGATCTGATCACCGAAGGGGTCGTCGATCACCTCGACGTGGTGTCCGAGTTTCTCGCATTCCGCAGCGGCGTCATGCACCGCAGCGGCCACCTGCGGGTCGGCGCTCATTCCTGCAAGTCCATTGACGACCACGCCGATTCGCAGCCGCTCAGGCTCCTTGGTCGGGCCGATCGGCGGCAGGTCGGTGGGATGGACCTGCCCCATCGCTTCGTAGAACGCCACCGTGTCCCGCACTGTGCGGGTCAGGATCCCTTGGGTCACGACCTTCACGGGCATCCGGTCCGTGGCCTCGGGATTGACCAGCCGGCCACGGGACGGCTTGAGCCCGACCAGGCCGCAGCACGCCGCGGGAATCCGGATCGAACCACCGCCGTCGTTGGCGTGCGCTACTGGCACCACTCCCGCAGCGACCAGTGCTGCGGAGCCGCCGGAGGATCCGCCGGCGGTGTTGTCCAGCCCCCAGGGGTTGCGGGTGGGGCCGTGGGCGAGCGGCTCGGTGGTCGCGGTCAGGCCGAACTCGGGCAGCGCGGATTTGCCGATCGTGGCGAAGCCGAGGCGCCGCCAATGCTGCACCAGGCGGGTGTCGTGGCGCATCGGCGTGGTCGGAGTCGCACGGGAGCCGAACGTCGTGGGATATCCGGCGATGTCCTCGTTGTCCTTGACGAACGTCGGCACCCCCGCAAAAGGACCGCCGGTGGGATCATCAGTGGCTTCCACCCACGTGACGACACCGTTGAGCAGGTGAGCGGCTTGCGCGCGGGCGACGGCGGCCTCCCGGACCTCGTGTGCGCTCACCTCGCCGGCAGCCAATGCCTGCTGCAGGGACGTCATGTCGTGGCGGCCGAGGGCATCGTCGGCATAGGTGCTGACTCGCATGCCCCGATCCTAGGCGGGACCGACGACTACGCGGCGCTCCTGACGACGATCGCCAGGCACATCTCGTCGGCGGTTCCTTCGCCCCACACGACGTAGCGCGCGGGCGTGTTCTGCAAGGCCGGAAGTTGTGCGCGCAGCGAGGCGTCATGCCGGCACCGCACTCGCAGCGTGTCTCCGGGCTTGATGTCCACCGGGTTCTTCAGTGGTATCGCCGATTGTTGGTCGAAGTCCCAATTGGGGATGTCCAGCAGCACCTTCGCCTGCGGCGTGCCGGGATTCAACGTCACCGAGATCTCCCGGCCGAGCAGGTGCATATGACCGGCCACCGCGAACACGCGCGCCGCCTCGGTCACCGGGCGGTCACAAGTCTGCACGTTGCCGGCTTTCGGGTGTGAGGGATCGCCCCCGCACAGCAACTGCAGACCGGCTATCGTCGCTCCGCTGCCGGCACCGAACCTGGACACGACGTCGTCGACAGCGTCCTCGCGGTTGCACAGGCGGCCGGTCTCGCCGGGGGCGCAGGGCAGTTCCACAGGGGCAGGCAGGAGCGTGGTCGTCAGCGGACGCAGTGTGTGGTCGCTGACGCGCAGTCGCACCTGTGTGGAGTCCGCGCCTTGCTGCTCAGCGAGGTTGTAATGCATCTGGATCACGATTCCGCTACCCGCCGGCAACGGCATCCCATAGCCGTCGGGCATCTCAGTGGGCTTGCCACCTGGCGCCCAGGCGGTGATCCAGTCAGACTCCTCCAACCCCTGCAGCGCATTGCCGCGGGACGGCAACCGGGAGCCACCGAAGCACTCGTACCCGGGTTCGGCGTCCTCGGCGTCCAGCGCCCGGGCAGCGTCGAGTTGCGACGGAAGTGCCGCATACAGGATGGAGTGATGGACGATCGCGGGGTTGCCCGGGACGAACTCGGCGCCTGTAATGCTGACCCCCTGCTGCAAACCCGGATCGACCACGAAGCAGCGGTACTCGTCAGTGGCTCCTGTGGGAGCCTGTGGTGTGAATCCCTCGGGAACGCCGACCGTGACGATCCGTTCGCCGTGCCGGGCGGCCATTACCGGTTCGACTGGGGCCGCCGAATGATGGCCATGGGCCGACGGGGCTGCCGTTGTTGACGCATGCTCGGCGTGACCACTGCAGGCGGCGACAGCGAGCCCCGCAGCAGCGACAACCGCGATGTGGCGCATCCAGCCACGGTACGCCTACTGATCGCGCCTGGCCGCGCGGCGAATGTGATTCTGCTGCGCGCGATCGATCCGTCATCCCTGCGCACCACGGACGGGTTTTCGGCGCCCTGCATGCTCACTCACCGATTGCGACTTCGCCGCGCCAGGGCCCGACGTACCACCCCTCCTCCCACGCACTGACTAGTCAGCAACTTCCCGAAACCGTTGATCACGCATCACACCCGCAGGCTCGGGTAAGGCTTGTGCTGAAGCCGACTCTGGAGGATGGCCATGACCCTGAGCACACAGGAGGATCCGGCACAGGCCGCCGTGCCCCCGCCGATTCCTGGCGAGCCTGTGGACCCACCCCCGAAGTCACTGCACAAGACGCTGCGCAAGGTCGATTCCAAAGGTGACGCGGCAGGCAGCGCCTATCGGGCCTACCTGCGCTACAGCCACACGAACGCCTCGTTACTGGCTGCCGGGACGACCTACTACGTCTTCCTGGCCGTCTTCAGCATCTTGGTGTTCGCCTTCGGGCTCACAGCGCTGATCGGTGGCCAAGCCTTGGCGGACACGGTCACCGAAAGCGTGAACGAGGCCTTCCCTGGGCTGATCGGTGATCAGGGAGTCTCCACTGATCAGCTACAGCAAGTCGGTCAGGCCACCTCCCTGGTCGGTCTGCTCGCGCTGCTGTTTTCCGGCAGCGGCGCGATGGTGGCCGCGAGCAGTTCCTTGCATCTGATGTACGGGGCACCCAAGGATTCCCGCAACTTCGTGCTGGCGCGTGGCCGACTGCTTGCGTGGATGCTGTTGCTGGTTCCGCTCATCGGGCTGTCGTTCGTGCCTTCGGTCGTGATCAGCGACTTCGCAAAGCCGGTCATGGACTGGCTGAACCTGGAGGGCGGGTTCTGGACGTTCGTCCTCTTCGCGTTGACCGCCGTGGCCTCGGTGCTACTGAACGCACTCGTGGTGTGGTTCATGCTGGGGCATCTCGGCGGCATCAAACCCGCCCGCAGACCCCGCCTCATCGGCACGGCGGTGGGCGCGGTGGGAATCGAGATCCTCAAATACCTACTCGCCGTGATCATCGGCTGGTCGGTGAACAAGCCACAGTACGGAGCCTTCGCCGCGCCGATCGCGATGCTATTGGTGCTCTATCTCGAGACGCTGGTGCTGTATCTGGCGGCCTGCCTGACAGCCGGGATCGCGGTCGCGACCGAGGACCCCCACAAGGAGGCCGAGACGCTTAAGCCGGTTCCCGCCTGAGCTGCTCTAGCCGCGGATCACCCCGCGCGGACCCATGACGATGACAGGGCGGGACGCCGGGTCCAGCCAACGCAGGACCGACCGCATCTGGGCCTCGCTGATGGAGATGCAGCCGCGTGTGGCACCACTGCCCGACACGTGCAACCAGATGCCACCGTCGTGGATCCTCGGGTCGGGCCGTTTGAGGTCCAGCGGACTTCGGCCGGCCACGCGATTGAAGTTGATCGCGACCACATAGTCGAACACGTGCGGCGAGGGGGCTGCGAACCCCCGACGGTCGTGGTCGTACGGCAGACGGGTGCCTGTCGGCGCGGGAAGCTGTCCGCCGGCGTCGGTGAGTCCGAACCGGCCGATCGGTGAGTAGTAGCTGTAGTCCCACGGTTTGGGGTGCCACCCGCGCGCGCCGTTGCGGGCGGGTGTGCTGGAAACCTTGGTCCAGCAGTCATTGCGGTAGACCCAGCGCGTGAGTGTGGTGTAGCTGGAATGTCGGGCGTGACCCGTCGCGATGAGCACCTGTTGATGACGCTGACCGGAGATGTCGTACTGCGCCGCCAGCGGCAGCGTGCAGGGCGTGACCGGCGGCGCAGCGGCGATCATGAATTCAGTCTAGAACCGACCACCACGCCCCGTTTGTTGCTAGACAAATCCCATGATCGAGTCGCTGCACGTGATCACAGTGAACGAGTTCATCGGGACCGCCATCCTTGTGCTGATCGGTTGCGGCATCGGCGCCCTCGGTTCTCTGACGACGAGCCTGGGGTTCGGAGCCGGCAACTGGATGTTGACTGCGTTCGGATGGGGCATGGCCGTCTTCGTCGGCGCCAGTGTCGCCTGGGAGTCCGGCGCCCATCTCAACCCGGCTGTCACAGTGGCGCTCGCCATGACCGGGAACACGCCGTGGAGCGATGTGCCGTTCTACTTCCTGGGCGAGTTCGGCGGAGCACTGGTCGGCGCGCTGCTGGTCTACGTCGTCTACAAGAAGCAGTTCGACGCCCATGACCAGGTGCACACGACGGGCAGCATCTTCTACACCAAGCCGGGCGTGCGGTCCCTGGCCTGGAACACGGTGTCCGAAGCCGTCGCCACGTTTGTGCTGGTGTACTGGGTCATTCAGCAGGCACCGTGGCAGCCCTCGGTCGAGGGGGCAGCTCCCAACCTGGGCAATATCGGCTTGGGATACGCCGGTGTGGCATTCGCCGTGATCGCGATCGGGGCAGGGCTGGGTGGTGCGACAGGCTATGCGATCAACCCGGCCCGCGATCTGGGTCCGCGTCTGGCCTACGCTCTGCTCCCCCTGCGCGGCAAGGAGAAGATCGACTGGGGGTACGCCTGGGTCCCGATCGTGGGGCCGCTGATCGGGGCGGCGCTGGCAGCGGGCGTGTACGTCGTCAACTACTGACGCCATGATCCTCGCAGCACTCATCGTCGTCGGGACGCTCGTGGCCATGGCTTCTGGCCGGATTCCGCCGGTGCTGGCCCTGGCGACCGGCCTGGCCATCGCGGGGCTGACCGGCATTGCCGAACCTGGCGCGCTGTTCGCGGGGATGAGCAACGGCGGCGTGATCACTGTCGCGGCGATGCTGGTGGTCGCCAAGGGTGTGATCCACACCGGCGTGGTGTCTCGGGTGACCTGGCGGTTACTGTCCACGGTCACTTCAGCCGGCCAGACCCTGCGCCGGCTCATCGTCCCCGTCGGTGTCACGTCGGCGTTGATGAACACGACGCCCATCGTCGCCATGCTCATTCCCGCCGTGAAGGAACTGCAGCAGACCCGCGGTATCCCCGCGCGGCAAGTTCTCCTGCCGGTGGCCCATGCCACCACGCTGGCCGGATCGACCACGCTGATCGGCACCAGCTCGAACCTGCTCATTGCCGGCATCGCTTCGGGAGCGGGCGTGAACGTGGGCATGTTCTCGTTCGCCATCGTCGCGCTGCCGGTGTGCCTGATCGGATGGTTGTGGCTGCTGTTCGCCGGTCCCCGCTTCTTCAGCGCCGCAGCCAACGACGCCCTGCCCGAGCGGGACTGGCGGGTGGAATTGCCCGTCTCGCCCCAGGCCATCGGCATCGGCCGCCGGGCCGACGATGTGGGGGTGGCGCATTCTCAGCAGTACGAACTCGTCGAGATCGTACGCGACACCGAGCGCCTGGCCGCCGAGGAGCCTATGGCGGCCGGCGACCTCCTGGTGTTCGAGGCCACCGAGGACGGCGTTGCAGCGCTGTGGGGCAGCGCCCGCTTCGGCCTGTCCGAGCAGAAGCTGTATGCAGCCTCCATCGCGCCCGGCGAGACCGGAACCCTGGGGGACCTCGAGGAGCACGGCGACGTGGACGTCATCGCAGCGCGCACATCGTCACCGCTGCGGGAAGCCGCCAGTCAGGCCGGCGAAACGGTCTACTTGACGTGCTCAACGCCGGAAGCGTTGGCCGAGCACAGCGACATCGGGATCTGGCAGAGTGCCGTGGGAAAAGCGCCGCAGCCGCGCAAGACGTGGATCGCCGTGGGGATCCTTGCCGCGGTCATCGTGGCAGCGACGTTCGGGCTGGCGCGGGTCGAACTTGCCGCGTTCGCCGGTGCCGTACTGATGGTGCTCACAGGAGTGCTGACACCGCGTGCTGCCGTACGTGCCCTGGATTGGAACGTGTTGTTCATCCTGGCCGGCTCCGTCGGACTCGGGGCCATCGTGGTCGACAGCGGACTTGCCGATGTCATCTCCGATGCCATATCGACGGTATCTGCCGGGAGCGTGATAGGCGTCGTGGTCACACTCACCGTCGCCACCACCCTGCTGACGAACATCACGACGAACGCTGCCGCAGCCTCCATCCTGACCCCGGTCGGACTGACCCTGGCGACGGGTCTGGGGGTGGACCCGGTAATCGTGCTCGCGCTGATCGGCACCTGCATCAGCTTCACGTTCCTCAACCCGTTCGCCCACCAGTCCAACCTGATGGTGATGCAACCGGGCCGGTACCGCACGGCGTCGTTCGCCCGCTTCGGTGTCCCCTTGGTGATGATCGTCGTGGTCGCCGCTATTGGGACGGCGTTCCTAGTCCTGCGCTGATCACTCGCAGCGCACTAGATTCGCCGCCATGGACAAGGCGGATCGCACCACTGTTCAGGTCGCGGTCGTCGTCCTGGTCATCGCCGGCATTCAGATGCTGCTCCCGGACGCAATCACGATCGGTCCCCGCTGGATGATCCCGGCCATCGAAGTGATCGGCGTGCCGATGGCCTTGCGCATCATGCAATTCAGCCATAGCGCCCCCAACACCGTCCGCCGGGCGATGACGTCCTACCTGTTCCTACTGGTCATGATCAGTGTCCTTAACGCGACGTTGCTCTTCATCTCGATGATGCGCGGCGACGAGGACTCCGGCGGGCAGTTGCTGCTGGGCGGGTTCGGTGTGCTGATCATCAACGTCTTGAGTTTCGGCATCGTGTACTGGTGGATCGACGGTGGCGGCCCCCACACCCGGGAGGACGCCACGTCGTGCGAGGGCTGGGACTTCCAGTTCCCGCAGCAGGCTTCGGGAATGACGTGGAAGCCGCAATTGCCCGACTACCTGTTCACGGCGTACACCAACATCATCGCGTTCTCCCCCACCGACACCATGCCGCTCAGCCACCGGGCCAAATTCCTGTTCAGTGTGCAGTCCGCCGTGTCTTTGGTGACGATCCTGGTCACGGTCAGTCGTGCCATCAACTTGATCAACTAGGCAGGTTGATGCTCCCCAGGTCGGGCGTTTGAGGGGCAACGACGCAACCCCGTCTACCGCTCACTGCTGCGCCGAAATCTCACAATCACGCCCGAGCGCGTTGTTCCGCCTGAACGACTAACCACTGTGCCTGACCGGGGTGCACTCCGGTCGTTTCGCGGTGATGTTGTCCCCCGACGAACGGCCTGTGAAGCGGCGGCCGATCCAGGGCGCGAAATGCTTGCCGGCCCAGGCTGCGTTGCGGCCTGCCCGCTGCAACGGCGATGGCGGGCGCACCCGCGGTAGCGGTGCATCCCATGGCCCGGGCAGAGGTTGCCCGAGCCTTTCCAGAACGGCCATCGCCACCCGCTGGTGACCCACCGGATTGAGGTGCAGGCGGTCCTCGGACCAGAACCGGGGGTCGTCGAACACGCTGTAGTCCCAGAAGTCCACGACGATTGCTCCATGCCGGCCGGCCACGTCGTAGGTCGCGTCCCGGTACTCTGCCAGCCGTCCCTCGACGACACCCATCAGCCGGGAGCGGTTCTTCGGCCGGCCGTAGGTGACGATCACGATCTGGGCACCCGTTGCGGCCAGGGCACTGATGCCCTGCTCCAAGTGCTCGCCCAGTTCGGTCAGATCCCAATGCCGGCGCAGGGCGTCATTGACACCGCCGGCAAAGCTAACCAGGTCGGGTTGCAGAGCGAGGGCCTCGGGCACCTGCTCCGCCACGATCTGGGCGAGTTTGCGACCCCGGATGGCAAGGTTCGCGTACGTCAGGTCCGGTTGCGTCGTGACCAGCGACTCAGCCACCCGGTCGGCCCAGCCGCGGTCTCCGCCACCGGGACGCGGATCCCCGATGCCTTCGGTGAACGAGTCCCCGACCGCGACATAACGCTGCCAGCCCATGTGCCCTCCCGACCTGAAGAGTAACGGCAACTGGGGCCAGCGGCCGCAACAGCACATGCCCGGTTCTGCCACAAACCCACGGCCGATCGGTGAGCATTCCGGGCATCGGTTAGCTCAACGGAGGCGTTTTGCGCGCCCAGAATGCTCACGGATGCCCGCCATGCTCACCGATTGCAGGTGGCCACGTCAAGGAACGAGGTCGGCGAACACGGCTGTCTGCGTGTACTCCCCTGCCCGCGCGCCATGCGGCGCCAGCGCCGCTGCCTCGCCTTCCAGTTCGGCACGATCGTTACCGGACCCGCCTGACCAGGGCGTCATCGCCAGGAACTCCGGCTTGCGGCCCACATACACGCCCATGTCCGCCGCGTCGTCAGGACCGAGCTGGTCATTACCGACGAACATCATGGGAGCGACCTTGGCGCCGCGCGCGCTGATCGTGCTCTGGCCATCGAAGACCAGGTCCATGAGATTGCCGTTCATCATCGGCGTCACGTTGTACTTGAAGTTCACGGTCGGGTCGGTGACTGCACGCCACACCGAACTCATCCACTCCAGCGGCTGCCAGTTCCCCGCAAGCGTGGTCGCCGCCCAACGACCGGGGTTGGCGTCGGCCTGGATTTGCAGGGTGACGCCTTGGGCGTCCTGGCAGGCCGCGAAGGAGACCGCCGTGTCGGCGCAGGGTTTGAAGCCCTTGGGGCGCTTGCCGTACGGATAGCCGTAGGCGAAAGCCGGCAACGATGTGGCAAGCCCGACCTTGAACCCGGCGATCTCTGGCCCACCCGCATTGGCTTCGGCCGCCGGCCCGCTGCGCGGTCCCTCGTCCAGCCCGATCAGATCCTTCTCCAGAGCCGTCAGCGGGACCTTCTCGTTGCGGAAGAGCAGATTCTTCATGCCATCCGGCGCTCTGCGGTCAACGTCGTCCGGGCCCCACAGGAACGTGGAGTTCGTGACCCGCGAACTGGTCGCGACGTACGCCACATCCGTTCGGACACTGGGATCGCTGAACAGCGCGACCTCCACCGGGTTGTGGGTCTCGCGGTACGTCGCCTGGTTGTTGCTGACCACGACGTACACGCCGTACTGCTTGGCGATGTCGCTGAACGTGACATTGACGGCCCGCGCGAAGGTATCGGTGGCGGCGACGAACAACTGCTTACGTGGATCGATCGGGCCGAAGCGCGCCTGATACGCCGCGATCTGTGTCGAGTACGCGAGGTTCAGCTGACCGAGTGCGGCACCCAGCCCGAGCGGTACGGCTTCCGACACCGCCGAGGCCACGGAGCCGGACTGGGCGCGGGCGGTCGCACCGCGCACACCCATCGCCACGGTCGGCAGGCCCATGTCCTCCGGGAAGACCACCAGGGTCGGCTGGCCTTGCTTGCGGTAGGGCTGCACCAGGTCTTCCATCAGGCACTCGACGGTCCGTCGCCAGGTCGCGTAGTCGCGGACGTCGTCGAAGTCCAGCGTGTACTGGATCGCGAAGACCCGCAGTGTCCCGTCCGGGTCGCTGTAGCCGGCTGTGGGCTGCTGACGCGGGGATCGCACCTCGGAGCAGGGGGGCTTCGGCGCGCCGATTGCGGCTTCTGGCCCGCGTATGAGGTCTCGTACGACCCGTGCCGGACCTGGGACGAACTGCACCACCAACGCGAAGACCAGGGCCGGAACGAGTACCACCCAGCCGAGCCCGCGCACGAGCCAGGCGCCTGGCGACAGTCGCCTGCGCAGTTTCACGCCACCTCCCGCACGGTCGTTCGGGCGACGCGATCCCACAAACCCTGCCGGCTCGGGCTCACTACCAGCCACCCCGCAAACAACCAGCCCACACCGCAGGTGATAGGTTGGCCGCGTGAGCGTGCAGGATTTCCGTGAGAAGAGCTTCTGGCTGGCCGCCGACCCCTACGAGCCGCGTCCACCGCTGGCAGGGGACCTGGATGTCGACGTCGCGATCGTCGGGGCCGGGTTCACCGGGATGAGCACCGCCTACCACCTGCACGAGGCGGACCCGTCGCTGCGGATCGCCCTGCTGGAGGCAGGCGTGGTGGGTTATGGCGCGAGTGGCCGCAACGCCGGCTTCTCCATGACCAAGATCGGCATGATGCACTCCTTCACCGCCACCCGCTTCGGCAAGGCCAAGGCCAGGGAGGCGCACCTGTACGCCGACCGCGCGGTCACGCTGCTGAAGGGTTTGGTCGAGGACCTTGACCTCGACTGCGACTACGAGCACACCGGTTTCCTGTGGGTGGCCACCTCGGACAAGTACTCCAAACGCCTGCTCAAGGAGATCGCGCTGGTCCACCGGCTGGGCGTCACCGGCGTGAACCTCATCGAGCACGAGGAACTGGTGGGCCGGGTCAGCAGCCCGCTCTACCGAGGGCCGGCCTGGTGGGAGCCCAACACCGGCATCCTCAACCCGGCGAAGCTCAGCCGCGCCTGGGGCGGCGTGCTGGACGAGGCGGAAGTGCCGATCTACGAGCAGACTCCGGTCACCGCCGTCGAGCCTGGCGCCGGCCAGCACAAGGTGCGTACCCCCCACGGCACCGTAACCGCGCGCAAGGTCGTGCTGGCCACTAACGCCTGGACCCACCACTTCGCGCCGATGCAGCGCAAGCAGGTGCCGGTCTGGACCTACATCGTGCTCACCGAGCCTCTCACGGATGCTCAGCTGGACAGCATGGGCTGGAAGGGCCGGGAAGGTGTCGAGGACTTCCGGGACCTGGTGCACTACTACCGGCTCACCGCCGACAACCGCCTGCTGATGGGCGGCCGGGACGTTGGCCTGGGCAACGGCAAGAGCATGGACTTCGACGCTGATCCGGCGACCTGGGAGAAGCTGCGGGCGGACGTGCGGGCGATCTTTCCGGGTCTGCGAGACGTGAAGTTCAGCCATGCCTGGGGCGGGCCCGTGTCGGCGACGCTGGACATGTTCCCAGCGATCGGTTTCGCCGGTTCTCCGGACATCATCTACTCGATGGGCTGCGTCGGGCACGGTGTCTCGACCACCCACTTGAACGGGCAGACGATCCGGGATCTGGTGCTGGAGAAGGACACGGACCTGACGGACGTGTTCTTCGTCAACCGCAAGGTGGTGCCGTTCCCGCCGGGCGGTCTCGGCCATGTCGTCTTCGAGCGGATCGCGGGCGTGCTGCGTTGGGAGGACCGCCGCCTCGATGTCCTCAGCTGAGGTGCTGCTCGCCCAGCCTTCGCGGCGCCTGGCTGGGTTTCTTCTCGACCTGCTGCTGTTCGTGGTGACGCTGGGCATCGGCTGGATCGTGTGGTCGGTGTTCGAAGCGCGGCAGTCGCGCACGCCCGGCATGCGGCTCACCCGCGAGCAGGTCGTGGACGTCCGCAGCGGACGGGTGGTCAGCGGCGGCCGGATGGCGGTGCGGCAGTTGCTGGGAATTCCACTGGCGTTGCTGCTGGGCGCCGCTGCGCGTCAGGGTTCTCAGCGGCCGTTTCCGGCGAGGTTCAGCCGCCGGTAACCGTCACCCGGACCTTGGTCTGCGTGCCCCGACCCTGCAGGTAGGCCTTGATGCCGCTCGGCCGGCTGGCCGACCACTTCGCGTAGTCGATGACAAGCCGTCCGCCGCGCGGGATCGAGGCCTCGGCATCGGCGTACAGAGTGCCGGATGCGGTCTGCAGGATCGCCGACGACGTGGCCGCACTAGGGTCGCGGCCGGGCGTGAACAGCACCACGCGCTTGCGCTTCTCGTCGAAGCGTCCCAGCAGCAGCGCATCGCCCTTCGAACGGGTCTGCGCGGAGACCTGCACGCCGCTGGAGGGGTTCTCGTCGACGAAGACCAGCGCGCCGAGGTCGCGTTGCCGCCCGTTCGTGCCGTACACCACCAGACCCTTCTCGGGGACCAGGCCGAGCAGGCCGACGCCGCGAGCCGGGATCCGGGCGTCCTCGGTGCCGATGCTGAACTGACCGGTGGTCGCCAGCAGGCTGGTCGTCACGGCTTTGCGGTTGCGGCCGTTCTGCACCGAGATGATGAAGTCCTGCTTGCGCGGCACCGTGTAGGTGGGGAACTCCCACTTCTCGCCGGGTTGCCAGGGGTTCGTCGGAGGGTTGACCACGACCCCCTTGATCGGGTTGCCGTCGAGGTCGGTGATGCGGGTCTTGATCGGGACCTGGCTGCGCACCGGGCGCAGTTGCACGGTGGTCTCGTTGGCCGCCGGGCAGAACGGGCACTTCTGCCGGGACGAGATGACCGACGTGGGCACCAGTCCGATCACGTCGGAGGCGATGTCGGGCTTACCGTTCGGGTTGGTCATCACCAGGTACTTGTAGGTGTTGCTGACGGTGTCGATGCGGATCGCGCGCAGCGCATCCGGGTAGTTGTTGTCGTACACCCCGACGTCGAACTGGCCGTCGCCTCGGTCGTACAACGCGTACGGGGTGAGGGCATGCCCACCGCCGCTCCAGAAGATGAACAGCGTGTAGGGCATCACGCCGGTCCGCAGCGACGACTTCAGCTGGCTCACGACCTTGCGCGGCGACAACGCGTACTTCATCACGTCGAACGTGTATTGGCTGGCCATGTTCCGCGCGATCTGGCGGTTCACGGGGTTACGCAACTGCAAGTCGTAGGTCGTGTTCGCTCCGCTTTGGAACTGGCCCGGCGCCAGCGTGCGGTTGAACAACTCGGCAGCCGTACTCGCGAATCCGAAGCAGTGGCCACCGGCCATCGACTCGTTCGTGCTGTTCATCCACTGTCTGGCAGCCAGCGTCAGTGTGCAGGGCCCGGTGGTGCTGCGCTCCACGCACACCCGGGAACCGAGCAGGCTGCGCATGGAGTCCGCGTCGAGGTTCGGCGGGCCTTCCACGGGGGAACCGAAGAGCGCGTTGTTGAAGACGTCCGGGACACCCGTGTTGAAGAAGCTGAACCCGTTGGGGAAGGAGCGGAACCCGGAGTCCGCCACAATCGTGCCCCGCGGCGACCAGTCGGCTTCCGCGCGATAGCCCTCGACGTAGTTCCGCCAGACAGCGGGGTCCGCCCCGGGCGGCAGGTTGTCGCCGGTGTCCGCGCTGGCTGCGGGCGCCCCGGTCAGGGCGATGGCGGCCGCGATCAGCAGCGAGACGAGGGTACGCACCCCTCCACGGTAAACGGAGGGCCCGACATCGCGTCGCCCCACGGTCGCCTGGCAATGCGCAACCGGCCAGCGGTGGCCTCGTCAGAGGTTGACCCGGACCCCGCCGGGCGGGGTGGTCGCTGCGGGCATCTGGGTCTGGGTCCCCGCCACGGTCACGTCCGCGTCGAAGACACCTTCGCCGTACTGACGCACCAGGCCCACGTAGATGGGCACCTCGGCCAGGCAGGCCTTGCGTTCACTGCTCAGTCCCGGTCCTTTGAGGAAGCGGTGGCATTGCGCCATGAGGTCGCCGGCGAACTTCTGGTCGACGTCCTCGCGCGACCACGTGCGGTAGTCCACCGGGGCCGGCGATCGCATCCCGGCGACAGTGACTCCCGCGTATCCCGCGTCGTGCTGGTTGCACGCCTGCCGCATGTTGACGGGATTGCTGCCGTACATGCGGACGTCGCCGGCCCAGTTCATGAGATCGACGGCTGCCTGCCCCCAGGCCGAACCACCGCACCCGTTGGACACCAGCGGCACTGGCACCTGGATGGTCAGCCAGCGACACGCGGTATAGGGGGCGTTGGCACTGGTGTTGCCGGCCTTGTCCTTGGCCCAGAAGCACTCGTAGAACGGTCCCGTCGAACTACTGGGGTAGCGCCAGTCACCGGTCCACTTGCCGCCCGTGGCCTGCACGTAGCCCTTGCTGTGGGCCTTCATCACCACTGTCCCGTCGGAGTAGACATTGCCGAACCACTTGGCCTTTCCGCTGTCATCGCTGACCCGCCAGGCGACATGGGCCTTGTGACCGATCCGCACTGTCTGACGGCTCGGGGCCACCCGAACTTGCGGTGCCTCGGTGTCACCGGAGACCGGTGGCGGCGTGCTGCTCTCCCCGACCCCGAGGATCGCGATGCTCAGGGACATCTCCGGCCCGCCGCACACGCCGTAGTCGTTGCAGTTGCGGCTGGACAGCGCCGCGGTCAGCGACCCCACCACGCCGGTTCCGGTCACCCGCGCCGGGGTGTAGGACAGGGAGAACGGCAGCGTGAAGGTTCCGGCGTTCACACGCGCTGTGAAACTGACCGGGGTCACGTTGGTCAGGTACGCCTCTTGCCGCAGGTTGGTCACCGCGTTGCCCTGCGTGTAGGCCGCCGAACCGCTGAACGTGACGGTCTGCCCGGAGGTCACGACTGCGTCGTAGTGGCCGACGAGGTCCCCGGTGGCCGGCGTCACCCCGGCCGCGCTCCAGGTGATCGTGTGCCCGGCGTAGGAGAGGCTGCCCGACAGGTCGGTGGCCGCCTGCGCAGGCGCCCCTAGCAGACCTGCTGCCACAACCGAAACCACGATGATGATCGACGGCACGCGCATGGCGGCCACCCCCTCACGGGCCCCGCGTCGGCGTGAGCGGGCGCAGCGCCGAATGTCACAATACGCGCGATCCGAAGATCACAGCCGCACCTACGGCACGAAATGTCGATGGACAAGGCTGTCGATTGCGGAAACCGTGGGCTAGGCTGCCCTTACCAAATCCGAACATTGGACGTGATACCGGTGTCGCAACAGCCCGAAACGGCCATCCGACTGCGGTCGGTGCGCAAGGAGTTCACCGGGGCGTCGTGGCGGTCGATGGCATCGATCTCGACGTGTACGATGGCGAATTCCTCACGCTGCTCGGCCCGTCCGGTTCCGGCAAGACGACCGTTCTGCGCATGATCGCGGGCTTCGAACTGCCAACTGCCGGCACGATCGAACTCGGCGGCGTCGACGTCAGCCGGGTGCCGCCCTTCGACCGCGACGTCAACACGGTGTTCCAGGACTACGCCCTGTTCCCGCACATGAGCGTGCAGGACAACGTCGAGTACGGTCTGCGGGTCAAGCGGGTGGGCAAATCCGAACGCCGGACGCGGGCACGGGAGGCGTTGGCCCGGGTGCGCCTGGAGGGTTACGAGGACCGGCGGCCCAGGCAACTGTCCGGCGGTCAGCGGCAGCGTGTCGCGCTGGCCCGGGCACTTGTGAACCAGCCCCGGGTCCTGCTGCTCGACGAGCCGCTAGGCGCGCTCGACCTCAAGTTGCGTGAGCAGATGCAGGTGGAGCTCAAGGCGATCCAGCGAGACGTCGGGATCACGTTCATCTTCGTCACCCACGATCAGGAAGAAGCCCTGACCATGTCGGACCGGGTGGCGGTCTTCAGCCACGGCCGCATCGAACAGGTCGGAACGGCCGCGGAAGTCTACGAGCGCCCGGCCACCGAGTTCGTCGCCTCCTTCGTGGGCACTACGAATCTGCTGACCGGCGAGGTGGCGCAACGGGTTCTGGGCAAGACGGGCACGTTCAGCCTGCGGCCGGAGAAGATCACCCTCTCCCCCGCCGGTGAAGGCCGGCATGGCTTGGTGGAGACGATCGTGTACCTGGGTGCCGGGACCCGCTACCTGGTCCGGCTGGACACCGGGGACCTGCTCACCGCCATGGCCCCCAACCACCACGACGGCGAGGACATCGCGCCGGTCGGGGGCGATGTCAGCGTCACATGGGATCCCGCAGCGGAGTACGCGGTCGGGTCGATTCAGGAGTCCGTCGGAACCGCCGACGGTTTGTCGCACAGTCACTAGGAGGAGCACCGTGCGGAAGATGATGAAGATCGGGGCGGGAGTCGCCGTCGCCGGGCTCGCCCTGACCGGGTGTAGCTCGGACAGCGGTGGCTCCAGTGGTGCTTCACCGGCCGCGCCCTCGGCGTCGGCGTTCGCCGGCCCGGTGGGTGACGGTGAAGGCAAGCTCAGCGTCCTGGCCTGGCCCGGTTACGCCGAGGACGGTTCGACGGACCCCAGCATCGACTGGGTCACCCCGTTCGAGAAGCAGACCGGATGCCAGGTCGACGTCAAGACGTTCGGCACCTCGAACGAGGCGTTCGACTTGTTCAAGAAGGGCGGCTACGACGTGATCTCGGCGTCGGGCGACGCCTCGCTGCGCCTGGTCTACGGCGACCTCGTACAGCCGGTCAACACCGATCTCGTGCCGAACTACGCGGACATCTTCCCGGGCCTGAAGGACAAGGCCTGGAACACCGTCGACGGTGTGAACTACGGGATTCCGCACGGTCGTGGCGCCAACCTGCTGCTGTACAACATGAAGGCGCAGACCAGCGAGCCGACGTCATGGGCCGACATGTGGGAAGCCGACTCCCCGCTGAAGGGCAAGATCTCCCCCTACGACGACGCCATGTCGATCGCTGACGCGGGCGTCTACCTGATGGCCACGCAGCCGGACCTCGGGATCAAGAACCCGTACGCCTTGGACCAGACCCAGTTCGACGCTGCGATCGCGCTACTCCAGCAGCAGAAGCCGCTGGTGGCCGAGTACTGGTCGGACTACGCCAAGCAGGCCAACGGCCTGGCCACCGGTTCGATCGTGCAGGGCCAGGGCTGGCAGCTGACCGCCAACACGGCTAACGCCGATCAGGAACTGGTGGGCGCCACGAAGCCCAGCGAGGGTTCAACCGGGTGGTCCGACACCTGGATGGTGGCCAAGGACACGCAGAACATCAACTGCTCGTACAAGTGGCTGGACTACATCGTCTCGCCCAAGGTGAACGCCGAGATCGCCGAGTACTTCGGCGAGGCGCCAGCTAACGAGAAGTCCTGCGACCTCACCGAGAACAAGGACCACTGCGACGTGTTCCACGCCAAGGAAGAGGACTACTGGACCAACGTCTGGTACTGGACCACCCCGACCGAGAACTGCCTCGACGGCCGCACCGACGTGAAGTGCGTGCCGTACAAGGACTGGGTCGCCGCTTGGACCAGCCTGCGGTCTAGCTGACCTGACCCCGGGCCGGCGTGCACCTCGCGCCGGCCCGGGGCACCACTTCGAGGAGACGACATGAGCGCGGCGACTGCGACCAGCCCACTGCGGCGCTGGCAGGGCACGTTGCACCGCAAGACCGGCCTTCGGATCGGGGGGCTGCTGTCCCTGCCGATGACGTGGCTCGTGCTGCTCTACGTCCTGCCGTTGGTGATGCTGTTCATCACCGCGTTCTGGACCACGGATTCCTTCACCGGCTCCGTCGTCCGCACGTTCACACTCGAGAACTTTCAGCGCCTGTTCACCGATCCGGTCTACATCGCCGTGGCTCTGCGTTCGCTCGGTGTCGCTGTGGCGGTGACCGTGTTGTGCCTGCTGATCGCGGTGCCGGTCGGCTTCTTCATGGCCCGGGTCGCCTCCGGCCGCTGGCAACCCCTGCTGATCGCGTTGATGCTCACACCGCTGTGGGCCTCATACCTGGTCAAGGTCTATGCGTGGCGAGTCATGTTCAGCCCTGAAGGCGGGGTGCTGTCGTCGGTGTTCGGCGCCAGCCCCGGGTTCGGCTGGTCGGCCGTGGTCATCGTGCTGACCTATCTGTGGCTGCCGTACATGATCCTGCCGGTCTACGTCGGCATGCAGAACGTGCCGCAGTCCCTGCTCGATGCCTCGTCGGACCTCGGTGGGTCCAACTGGCGGACGTTCCGCAGCGTCCTGCTGCCGATGGTCTTCCCGTCGATCGTCGCGGGATCGGTGTTCACGTTCTCGCTGAGCCTCGGCGACTACATCACGGTGCAACTGGTCGGTGGTAAGGCCCAGATGCTGGGCAATGTCGTCTACCAGAGCTTCTCCACCGACCTGCCCTTCGCAGCCGCGGTCGCCAGCCTGACGGTCGTGATCATGATCATCTACCTGACGGCTGTGCGCCGGACCGGAGCGCTGGAGAACCTATGACCACGACGCGCGGCATGAAGTGGCTACTCGGTGGCATCTTCGCCATCGTTCTGGCGTGGATCTACATCCCCCTGGCGATCATCCTCATCAACTCCTTCAACACCAGCCTCACGTTCACTTGGCCGCCGCCCGGCTTCACCCTCGAATGGTGGTCGAAGGCCATCGGCAACGAGGGTGTGCGTTCGGCTCTGATGACCTCGATCGTGGTCGCCGTCTGCGCGACGCTGATCGCACTGTTGCTCGGCAGCATGGTGTCGTTTGCCTTGTCGGGCTCTCGCTTCTTCGGCCACAACACGATCTCGCTGCTCGTGGTCCTGCCGATCGCTCTGCCCGGCATCGTCACCGGTCTGGCCCTCAACACCATGTTCACGTCGTTCCTGGGTGGGCTGACATTCATAACTCTGGTCGTGGCGCACGCGACGTTCTGCATCGTGGTCGTCTTCAACAACGCCTCAGCCCGCTTGCGGCGGCTCGGTGGCGACATCGTGGAAGCATCCATGGACCTCGGCGCAACCCGGATGTTCACGTTCCGGCATGTCATCTTCCCCAACATGCGCGCGGCTTTGGTGGCCGGTGCGTTGCTGGCGTTCGGCCTGTCATTCGACGAGATCATCGTCACGACGTTCACCGCTGGCCCCGGCATCCAGACGCTGCCCTTGTGGATCTTCAACAACCTGTTCCGGCCCCAGCAAGCACCGATCGTGAACGTGGTCGCGGCCGCGCTGGTAGTGATCTCGGTGCTGCCGATCTACCTGGCCCAGCGCTTGTCCGAGGATGCTGCCCGCAGCGCGATGTGACCTGGCCGAGGTGCTCCGGCACTTCAGGCCAGAGATCCGCCAAGGACTTCACCGTTTGGACGATCCTGCACCCTCCGGAGAGGTGAAGGATTGTCAAAACGGTGCAATCGACTCACTCCACGACCGCCACCAGCCGGGGTCACGGCTCAGCGCGCCCAGCCCAATTGCGGTACGGGTTCTGCGCAAGGTTCACGTTGTAGTAGCGCGGGTCGTCGGAGACCTCCTGCCCCGCCCATTCCGGCAGCGGAAACTCGGTATCCGCACTGGGAACCTCGACCTCGGCCATGACCAGTCCGGAGTTCTCCCCGGCGAACACGTCGAGTTCCCAGGTGAACCCGTCCACGTCGATGAGGTGGCGGACCTTGTCCACGACGGGCCCGGCGGCCATCTCGTCGAGCATGGCCTGGGCATCGGCCACCGGAATCGGGTACTCGTACTCACTGCGCGCGATTCCGCTGCTGGGGCCTTTGAGCGTGAGATACGCCTTCTCACTGCGGATTCGGACCCGTATCGTGGCGCGATCGGTGTGGGCGAGATAGCCCTGCACGATGCGGGTGCTAGAACGCACCTGCGAGCGCCAGTCGTCCCCGACGACCAGGAACTTGTGCTCGATCTCCTGGCCCACGGTCAGTCTTCGTGACCGGTGAACTCGTCCATGGAGTGGTACACGCCGGCCTTCTCCATGTAGAAGTCGCGCACCCCGATCGGCAGCAGACCGTACAGCGCCTTGTTCAAACGCGACGTCCACGGCATCACGACGAAGGGCTCGCCCTTGAGCATGTGGGTCCAGGTCTCGTCCACCACGTCCTCCTGCTCGAGTGTGGGCGTGAACAGGATCCCGCGCGCACCGTCGAACATGCCGGTGTTGATGTAGGTCGGGCAGACCGTCGTCACCTTGATGTGTTCGTGACCGGCTTGCTCGAGTTCCAAGCGCACTGAGTCCGACCAGCCCGTGGCCGCCCACTTCGACCCGCAGTAGACCGCAAGCCGCGGCGTACTCACTAGCCCGGCCGAGGACGCGATCGTCACCACGCGACAATCCCCGTCGTGGGCAACCATGCCCGGCAGGAACTCGTGGGCCACCAGCATCATCCCAGTGGAGTTGATGGCGATCACCTTCTGGATGTCGTCGGTCGAGTTCTCCCAGAAGTAGCCGTTGCCGCGGACGATGCCGGCGTTGTTGATCAGCACCTCGATCGTGCCGACCTCCTGGCGGACTTGGGCGCTGGCTTCGGCGATCGACTCGGGACGGGAGACGTCGACGCAGTAGGACGAGACGGTGCCGCCGTTGCCGACCAGCTCCTTGACGGTCTGCTCCAGCGCGTCCTCGTTGAGGTCCCACACGACGACTTCGGAAGCCCCCTCCTGCACGGCGCGCAGGGCGAACAGCTTGCCCAGCCCCATGGCCGCACCCGTGACGAGAACCCGCTTGCCGGCTACAGATTTCATTTCGCTCCTGCCCTCGGTGGCAGTTTCACGATATCGCGAGCCAGTCCGCCGCGATCGGTGAACATCTGGGCAATACGGGAACGGGACTCACTGGCAATTCGTTTCACTGATTGTCGTGCAGCGCTGATCAATGGTGAGGCGCGCTGCCTTAAGGCAGGTGCTTGTTGAGCCACTCCATCACGTCGGCAAACACCTCGGCCTGCTCGGGCTCGTTGTGCGGCTCGTGGTACATGCCGTCGTACTCGATGAGCGTCACGTCGCCGCTGACCTGGTCGACGAAGATCTTGCTCGCAGCGGGTACGGTCAGCCGGTCGTCGGTGCCGTGGATGATCAGCAGCGGCACCGGGAAGGACGTCTGGGCCATCATCGCGTCCATGGCCGCGAACGTCCCCTTGGCCAGACCCGTCGAACCCTTGTCGTGGACCAGCGGGTCGTTCTCGTAGGCGGCGACCACCTGCGGATCGCGGCTGACGCCCTTGGAGTCCAGGCCGGTGGGCAGCACAATGCTCGGGGCGATGCCGCCCAGCAGATTTGCCAGCATGAATTTGACCTTCTGCTCTCGCAACTCCGAGTCCAGGGCAGGCGCGCTGGCCACCTGCGCCACCACTTCGGGATGGTTCTTCACCGTGTACGTCATGGTGATCAGAGAGCCCAGACTGTGTCCGTAGATCACCAGCGGCACGCCGGGGAACCGGGTGCGAGCCTCGTCGAGCAACTCCCCCACGTCGGCCACTGCCTTGTCGAAGTCCATCACTCCGCGCCCGCCAGGCGTCTTGCCATGGCCGCGGTTGTCCTGGCTGAGGACCGCGATCCCTTCCTGGGTGAACCGTTCGGCCAGGTGCGCGTACCGCCCGGAGTGCTCGCCAAGCCCGTGAATCAGGACAATGACGGCCCGCGGTGTGCCTTCGGGCAGCCATTCCTGCCAATAGAGTTGCGCGCCGTCCCGGGCAGTGTGCATCGATTCGCTGTGTGCCATTCCCCGATTGTGCCCTTGATCACAGCCAGCGCTCTGCCAGGGGTCCATTTAGGAATCGGCGTCACCCGCAGGCCAGTGCCTCGTGGAACAGACAAACAAGGGCCGGAGCGGATCGTCTCCGCCCCGGCCCTTGATGTGTTCGGATCAGCCGCGCTTCGGCCGATCGGCCAGAACCTCGGCCCAGTACACGCGCGGCACACAGTCGAGGAAAAGGAACGGTGCGGCCACTGAGCGAATGCGCTTCATATGGAGTACCTCCTTTGTTCACCATTCGTTAACCTAATGTACCCCATGGCGTCGCTATTAACCATCTTCACCCCACTTAGCGTGTCAACGCGGTCACCGAATGCTCGCAGCAGTCAGTCACCCCATTGAGGAAGAAAGCCAGCGCAACGCTTCTCTTTGCTGCTTGGATCTGATCCCGGTACACGGCATCATGACCCGCGTGACCGCTCGGATTCTTGGCCGCATTGTCCTCATGGTGGCAGGCCTGGCGGTCGTCACCGCCGGGCTCACCGTGGTCTTCCTGAGCATGCGTGCCGTCATGAACGTCGGCGGGGCCTGCGGATCCGGCGGACCATACGTCATCGCGCAGCCCTGCCCGGACGGCGTCGCTGCGCTGCTGCCCCTGGGAATCATGGGTGGCCTGGTCGGACTGTTCGTCTACGTCATTGCTGGCTCCGGTCTGCCCGGGCCGCGACTGGTCTACTTCGCATGGTCAGCACTGTTCCTGAGCCTGGGCTGGAACTTCTGGGAGTTCGGCCTGAACCCGCCGGGCTCCGACGGCATCGCCTGGGGCTGGATCGTGTGCGGGATCGCCTTCGTGGTCATGGGTGGCGTGCCACTGCTGGGACTTCTGAACCGTGACTTCCGGCGTTACGCGTTTTGGGCGGACGTGTCGCAGCCGCGCATGGGTCCCGTCCGCTCGGTCCCCACCCCTGCCCGGATGGGCGCTCCCGCGAGCAGTTCCGTCTCCTCCGAACTCGCCCGGCTGGCCGACTTGCACGACTCCGGCGCCCTTACCGACGAGGAATTCCAGGCAGCCAAGCGAAGGGTTCTCGAATGAACACCACGGCATGGAAACTGGCCATGCTCATCCTGCAACTGGTCGCCATCCTGGCCGGCGTCCTGCTTGGCGTATGGATCTTCCAGACCGTCGCTGGATGATCAGAAGGACTCCGGCACGATCGTCGGCTTGGTCGTCCCGTACAACCACTGCTGGAAGTACTGGTCGAGCAACGCCAGTTTCGCGCCCTTCAAACCGCTGGCTCGTTTCGCCTCGGCGATGAACTCCTGCGTGCTCAGGTTGTCGTAGGCGTACTTGCGCTGCAGAAGTTGCGCGAAGGCGAAGAACCGCTGGTCACCCACGATCTCCCGGTAGCCCTGCACCGTCATGGCACCTCGGGTGTAGGTCGGGAACGTATCGAAGAGGTTCGCGGGCTCGCCGTCCAGGACTGCAGGGGCGATCGACCAGTCGCTGCTCGGGGACGCATAGGCGCTGTCGAAACGCGCGGCCGGGTCCTGGCCGCCTTGCGTCTTCCATGACCAGTACCACGTGCTCCAGTTCGCCCAGCCCTCGTTGAACCAGATGTCTGCCCAGGTCTGCAAGGTCACGCTGTTGCCGAACCACTGGTGGGCGATCTCGTGTAGTTGCGTACCCAGGCTGATCGAGGGGTTGCCGCTGCTGAAGCTGCCCGCGTAGTGCGGCTTGCCCTGCACCTCCAGCGCATAACCCACACCCGCGGCCTTGTCGGCCACGGCACCGGTCGACCCGAAGGGATAACGGCCGAAAATGTCGCTGAGGAAGTTCAGCTGCCCCGGGGCCTGCTGCAGGGTGGTCTGAATCGCCGTCAACTGCGCTGGTGTGGCAGTGGCGTCCACCGCGTTGTACACCGGCAGCGTGCGACCTGTGGTGGTCTCGGTCATCGACTCCTCGGAATACGTGAAGTCGCCCACCGTCGCCGTGGTCAGGTACGTCGCAGTCGGTCGGTGTTCCCGCCACCGCCACGTCACCGTGCCATCGCCGTTGTCCCGGGTCCCCACGTGCTCCCCCACCCCGAGCGCGGTCTTGCCGGCGGGGACGGTGATCGAGGTGTCGAACGTCGCCTTGTCACTGGGGTAGTTGTTCGACGGGAACCAACTCTGGGCGCCGATCGGCTCGTTGACGACGAAAGCGCCGTCGCAGGTCTGTGGCGGGGTGAGCGGATAGCACGCGCGGACCCAGCCCTCAATCGACTCGTCGGCGTCGGTGATCGCCTTCGGCGTCCCGCTGTAGCGGACGTCGACGCTGAACAGCCGTCCGGCCTTCGGCCGCGCAGACGGATGCGGATCCACAACCAGTTTCATCGGCTGGGTGACTGCTGGATTCGTGCTGAGCTGCGGGGTCGCGTCCACTTGCTCGAAGTCCGCCGGCTTGCCGTTGACGGTCACGCTGGAGACCGGCAGGTCCTGGAAGTCGAGGCTGAATTCATCAAGCGTCGCCGTCGCCCGCGCCCACATCGTGGTCCTGGCGCTGTTGAACGTGTTGGTCGCCGGGTCGTAATCCAGCGCGATCCGGTAGTGAGCAGCGTCGTACCCACCGTTCCCGATCTGCGGCAGGATCGGGTCTCCTAGGGTTCGAGCGCCATCCGTCGGCTTCCCGCCACCACCGCCGTGATTCCCGGGATGGGCGCTGGCCCCGGCCGGTACCACGAACGTCAGAGCAGCTGTCACGGCGAATACCCAGCGAGTCCTCATCCTGATCCTTTCCCTTGTGCAGTTCAGTTATGCCGGACGTCGTTCCGGAACCTCGTCCGGAGCGCCCGGACCGAAGTAGGCCAACGAGCCGATCACCGAGTTCAGTTGCCGCATCGAACGGCGGAAGCCAGCCGCCGGCGCAACTCTCGACGTGCTGCGCTGGTAACAGTAGGTCGGCCCGCTGGCCAGCGAGTAGTCGTACTCCACGATTCCGGCGAAGCCGCGACCCTGCGACCGGCCGCTGACCCCCACTGTCTGCCGGAAGTACAACTGCCCATAGCCCGACTCGGGAAGTTGACGGATCCGTCCGGCGTCAAGCCGGGCACGGCGCCAGTTGGCGGCCAGGGATTGTCGCAATGTCGCCCGTTGCTGAGCGAAGAACGCAGTGACCGACTCCTGCACCGTGTTTCCGGTGGCACAGATGGTCGTGTTGAACCCACGGTCGATCGACATGAGCCCGTTCCCCGACGTAATGGTGATCGCGTAGGCACCGTCAGCGGATAGCCAGTTTCGAGGCCCAGCCCACGTCCAGTACTGAGAGTTGCGGTGAGTGATGGAACCCGGCGGCAGTTCCCGGGCCTGCGCGGGGAGCACACTGACAGCCGCGGCGGCTGCGGTGGCGAGCGCGATTCGAGCGATCATCCCGACAGAATACGGCCGGGGTACGTCAGGGGGAACCCCCGAACGCCCGGACTATCGCGCCACGCGCCAAGCAGGTCACGCCGGGGTTCC
>WBZL01000779.1_pt1 | contig 35262 bp, 27 predicted proteins | sample 5204291 | NCBI WGS metagenome assembly WBZL01 (sample SAMN12344345, study PRJNA552823) | activated sludge metagenome | biome: Activated sludge suspended growth; feature: Nitrification reactor; material: Wastewater; isolation source: activated sludge from nitrification reactor of wastewater...
TGGCCTTGTTTATGGGAATGTTTGGGGTTCACCGCTTCTACCTGGGCAGGAGATTCCAGGGCATGCTTTACCTGTTCCTTTTTGCGGTTACTTTCTTCATAACAGCCAACGCCTGGGACCACCCTCCCTTCGTTCTGATCCCAATTGTGCTGGGTTTTATCGATGCGGTTTTGTTTTTTGCCATGCCACGGGAAGAATTCGATGAAAAATACAACGGCAAATGGCTGGCCAAGCAATACGGCATCCCTCCGCCGCCTTTTATTGAAGACCGCCAGCCACAAACAAGGCCCGCCTACCAGGGAAGTCCCGGAGAAGAGCGGCGCTACAAGCAGATCGGTGTCCGCTATTATCGCATGAAAGACTACAACAATGCGGTTGAATCCTTTCTAACCGCGCTGGATATCAAATACGAAGATCCGGTCACCCATTTCAATACGGCGTGTTGTTTTTCCATGCTGGGCGAATTCGATGACGCTTTCCACCATATCGAAAAAGCAGTGGAGTTCGGTTTCGATCAGATAGACAAGATCCATACCCATCCCGCATTGGACAACCTCAGGCTTCAGCCTGGATTTCAGGCATTTGTGCAGAATAGCTACAAAATCCCCGACAAGATTCCCGTGTCCGTAAGTCCGCCTACCCTTTTTGACGCTCCAGGCCAGGAAGAGGCCCCCACCGCTGACAGCCCGCAGCCGGATTTGTTGGACCAACTCATCAGGTTAGGCGAACTGCGCGAAAAAGGCATACTCACAGACGAAGAGTTTTCATCCCAAAAGCAAAAACTGCTTCGGAATTAATCCGTACCGCCTCCAGAACGCTTTCCTCCCGACTTTTTGCTAATATTGCAGCTGCAATACCTGTATCTCCCATCAATCCCCTGCGGAAAAATGAAAGGAAACGCGATTCTTTTGATCCTCCTGGCTGTGCTGTTTGCGCCGGCCTGCAAAAAAGACCAGTTCGAGCCCGACTTTGCCCGAGGTCTTCATCTGGCGCTCGGCAACCCCAGCAACGCAGAAACGGATCCCAACCTGGAAAACAACTACCTGATCGTCCTGCCTCAATATGCCCTTTCCTATGACAAAAAGCGGGGAATCCCCAACTGGGTGAGCTGGCACCTGAGCCAGGACTGGCTGGGGAATGCCAGCCGCCAGGATGATTTCAGGGCTTACGAATCCCTGCCGCCGGCCTGGTATGCCGTCAAGGAGACCGATTACGAATACGGCCTCAACGGATTTGCCAGGGGCCATAACTGTCCTTCCGCTGACCGGACCAAAACCGTGGAAGACAACTCCAATACGTTCTTTATGATCAACATCATTCCCCAGGCCCCGGATCACAATGACCAAATCTGGGCAGATCTCGAGAGTTTTTCCAGAGATCTGGTAAGGGACGGATACGAGTTGTACATCATTATGGGCAACACCGGCCAGGGCGGTACCGGCGATAAAGGCTATCGCGAAAAACTTGCAGACGGCTACGTCACCGTTCCGAGGTATATCTGGAAGGTGATCGTCGCTATCCCGGAGGGTGATGACGATCTTTCCCGGATCGATGAAAATACCCGCGTGATTGCAGTCTGGACGGAAAACAAGAACACAACTGCGGCCAAGAATTGGTGGGAATACCGGGTGAGCGTTGATGAAATCGAGGCCGAAACCGGGCTGGACCTGCTCTCCAATCTGCCGGATAATATCGAATCCGCAGTGGAAGCAATCGTTGACGCAGGGCCGGTCCATTAACCGCTTTTTGATTAAAAACTGCCGACCATGGCCAGAAGAGGTGCAAAACTCAAGCGCGGATTGCCCCCCGGCACCCTGATCTATACCGGGAAGAAACAGGTGGCTGAGCCCAATGTAACCCTTGTGCAATACGACCACGAAAATATCCGGGAAAAACAATCCAAGGATGCCATTCCCGACAGGGCCGCCGGAGACCTGATCACCTGGTTCGATATCCGGGGGTTGCAGAACATCCACCTGATCGAGCAAATGGGCGAGCTGTACAACATCCATCCGCTCGTACTGGAAGATATTGTGGACGTTTTTCAACGGCCGAAATTTGAGGAGTACGAAACCGGTTTTTTTATCGTCCTTCAGGCCCTCCGGTTTGATGCGGAAGAATGCCGGGTCATCACGGAACAGGTTTCCCTTTACCTGGGTGAAAACCTGGTATTGACCTTTCAGGAAGATGAAGACGACCTGTTCCAGTCGGTGCGGGAAAGGCTGAACGCAGCCAAAGGCAGGATCCGCAAACGCAAAAGCGATTACCTGGTTTATGCTTTGCTCGACACCGTTGTCGATAATTACACCGTGGTGCTGGAGCAGTTGGAGAATCAGATGGAAGAGGTAGAGAACGAGATCCTTGAAAAGGCCCATGCAGCCTCAAAGGAGCGCATCCACCTGATGAAGCTGAATGTGTTGAAAGTCAGAAAAGCGGTTGCCCCATTGCGGGAAGCCGTCAATAAGATCATCCAGAGCGACCACCGTCTTATCCAATCCGAAACCTTGCTGTTTTTCAGGGATCTCTACGACCATATCATCCAGGGGGTGGAAACCGCAGATATCTACCGGGATATGCTCAACGGATTGTACGACCTGTACCAGGCTGAAATTGGCTACAAGATGAACAGCATCATGCAGGTTCTTACCATCATCTCCACGATATTCATCCCCCTTTCCTTTCTCGCCGCGGTTTATGGCATGAATTTCGACCATATGCCCGAATTGCACTGGAAATACGCCTATCTCGGCTTATGGGCCCTTATGCTGCTCACAGCTGCCGGATTGCTGTATTATTTCAGGCAAAAAAAATGGCTGTGAAGCCCGTTGGGCCGGGATTTTCATCCGGGGTAATGCGGCAAAAAGTCCTTCCAAAGCCAAATTTCGCCTGTTCATCGGGCGGGGGTTCTAAATTATCTAAAATTCCAAAACCCAGGCAACTTAAAAGTCCCCCCCTGCGTTTTACTGAAATTGAATGAAAACAATCTCATAAAGACAGATCAAGCAATGGAAACCAAGACGACGCAGGATCGCGTAATTGATCTCATCAGTTGGCGATTGAATGTACCCCCAACCAGGATTTATCCCTACACTCGTCTTCAGGACGATCTTCTCCTCGATGCTTTAGATATGATGCTGCTGATTGTGGAATTGGAAAGCCGGTTCAACATCTTTCTCACTACGGAGGAAGTTGAAGGTATTGAAACGGTCCAGGACGCCAGTTTTTTATTTCAAAAATACGCAGCCTGAATCCGATTTCATTACCTTTAGGGAATGATCATTCACAACACGGCGATTCTGCCGGGCCAGCAAGCTACCATCCGGATTCCTGTCGGTCAACTCCCCTCAGGCAACAAGATCAGTATTCGCGCCCATGTATACAGGGGCCCCGACCCCGGCCCCGTAATGCTCGCCCTGGGCGGCGTTCACGGCGATGAGATCAACGGGGTGGAAATCCTGCGCAGGGCGATCCACCTCGGATATTTCGAACAGATCCGCCGGGGCGCGGTCATCGCCATTCCATTGCTCAATATCTACGGATTTATCAACTACAGCCGGGACGTACCCGACGGTAAGGATGTCAACCGGAGTTTTCCCGGCAATGCCCAGGGGTCGCTGGCCTCCCGGGTGGCGCGGCTCCTGACCAGGAAGATCCTGCCGAATATCGACTTTGGGATCGACTTCCATACCGGCGGCCGCAATCACTACAACTTCCCGCAGATCCGGTTCACCAAAGGCGATCCAAAGGCCCTGGAACTCGCTACGCAGTTCGGCGCCCCGTTTTCCCTTTCATCCAAACCCATATCAAAATCCTTCCGGAAAGCCGCTCTCGACAAAGGCAAAACCATCATCGTATTCGAAGGGGGCGAAAACCTCCGCTATGACGGCGTCTCCATTTCCACTGCATTGGAAGGGCTCAACCGCGTGATGGCCGGACAAGGGCTGATCGACCAGGACGCACCTGCCTCCCGGGGGCGCATATTGCCCGAAAATGAATGGATCAGAGCCCCGAAAGCGGGCATGTTCCTTTGGCAGAAATGTTCGGGCCAGCCCATTGTAAAGGGCGAGCCCCTGGGCCTGCTCAATGATCCTTTCGGAGAAGAACCCTCCACCAGGATTTACGCACCGAGGGACGGATTTATTATCGGCCATAATAATGCGCCGGTTGTCAGCCCGGGAGATGCCTTATACCATATCGGTTACGGCGACCATGCTGCACCTCCCGCAACCCGCCGGAGCAGAAAGAAATAAACCTATCCTTCTACTTTCAACACATAGATATTGGAATCGTTCCCCTCCGGTTTTTCTCCCAGGCGGATAACAGCCGCGCCATTATCCTGTTTCCATTTGAGCTTGTTTTTTTGACCGATCAACCGGATGGTTGCTCCGGCTGCCGGCCGTAATTTTTCAAGGCGGAGCATGCCGTCCTGCGGGAATCCGCGGACCAATACATAATGCGTCTTTCCGTCCTTGCTTTGCGTGAACCGGATATTCTCGCCTTCATGGTAAGTTTCAGGGTTCATCCGGGTACCGTAAATGGCTTCACCGTTGATTTCCAGCCATTTTCCCATTTCGGCCAGACGGGCATAAGCCTCCGGAACAAATTCACCGTTGCCGTCTGGGCCTACACCGAGCAAAAGGTTGCCGCCTTTGCTGACGATATCGGCCAGTTTCCAGATCAGGTCTTCCAGGGATTTAAACCGGTCATTCGGCGTGTAGGTCCAGGAGCCGCCCATGGTCATGCAGGTTTCCCAGGGATAGGGCAACCCGGTTTCCGGAATATGTTGCTCCGGGGTCAGATAATCCTGGAACGGCCCGGGTACGGCCCGGTCCACTACGATGAGGGCGGGTTGTTTTGCCCGGATTTTTTTCACCAGGCCGGGCATATCGATATCCTGGCTCTGGTCATTGCGCGCATACCGGCTTCCCTCGTATTCTTCCGTAAGGCCGGCGAGTACTTCTTCTTTGGTCTTGGGGCGCACCCAACCGCCGTCGAGCCATAAAATGTCCATTTTGCCCATATCCGAAACCAGTTCGTCGATCTGACCGTGGGTGAATTCCATGAATTTATTCCACTGGTCGGGGTGTTTTTGAATGGAATAACTTGGATTGCGGTCGGTCGGCGGGAATTTATCCCACCAGTAATATTGGGTATGCCAGTCGGGCTTTGAAAAATAGGCGCCGACCCATAGGCCTTCTTTTCTGAATGCATTGAAGACTTCCCTGGCGATGTTACTGTTGGGATTGGCGTGATAAGGGCATTCCTCATCCGTCACCTTGTAGTCCGTATATTTCGAATCCCACATAGTGAAACCGTCGTGGTGTTTGGTCGTAAAGACCAGATATTTCATGCCGGCGTTTTTGGCCGCTTTAGCCCATTTTTCAGGATCGAACCGGACGGGGTTGAAGGTTTTCTTCAATCCCTCGTACCTGGCGAGATACTCGAAATACGGCAGGTCGGCAAATTCCTTTTTCCGGCCGCCGGTTGCCCAGCTCAGGTCTTCCGGGCAGATGCTCCAACTCTCCACGATTCCCCATTGGCTGTAAGGCCCCCAGTGGACCAGCATGCCGAATTTCAGGTCCCGCCATTCTTCAAGGCGTTCGGCAATTCCCGGATAAGGATCCGGCGTGTAGGATTGTTCCTGGGTGAATGCGCAACCCACCCAGGAAATCAGGATAGCAAAAGTGGTGATTGTCCGTTTCATGCAGACAAAGATAATCAAGGCCGGACGACCACCAATTTTTTCAAGGCCTGCCGGTCATCCCAGACAAAATGAAGAAAATACATACCGCCGGCAATCTCGCCAAGGTCAAATTCTTGTCGGTAGGCGATTTCCTTGAATTCTTGTACGGTCACCCCGTTGATATCATAAATCCGCAGGGTGCAATTCCCCGCCGGCGGGTCCTGTATGTCTATCCGGAACCGGGCTGCGGTCGGGTTAGGCGACAGGCGTATCCGGGCCTGCAGATCAGGATCCAGTACTGCTGTGGTGGTCACCGTGACGGTCTGGCAATGGGTATCCTCACCGCAGGCATTGCTGACCGTCAGGCAGATGTTGTAGTTGCCCGCCTGGGCGTAGATATGGAAGGGATTCTGGTCGGTGGAGGTGCCGCCGTCGCCGAAGTCCCAGAACCAGGCGGTCGGTTCATTCGAAGAAGCGTCCAGAAAAACCTGGTTCAGGCCGATGCCGGAAGGCGAAAACAAGGCTTGCGGCGGCGCACAGGTAACGGTCACTTCCATGCAGGTATCCGACTGGCCGCAAAGGCTGGAAACGGTCAGGCACACGGAATAGGTCCCCGGTACGGCATAGTTGTGAACCGGGTTGTTTTCCGTACTTCCGGAGCCGTCGCCGAAGTCCCAGAGCCAGCCTGCAGCCTGATCGCCGGTTTGGTCAGTGAACTGAACACTCACCCCATCCGCGACAATCGAGAATGCCGCAGCCGGAGGCGTGCAGGAAACAGTAATTTCCTGGCAGATCTGATTTTCACCGCACACCGACCCGGTCGTCAGGCAGACCTCATAGGTTCCCGGCAGATCGAAAACGTGGTTGACGCTGGACTGCGTACTGCCCGATCCATCTCCGAAATCCCAAAGCACCGAATCAAACGGATCAGAGGTGAGGTTGGTCAGGTCAACGGAAAGCTCATCGGCGTTGTAGGCAAACGAAGCCTGGGGCGCCGGACAGGTCACCGCAACTGTCTGACAAATCTGCGTCTGACCGCAAACCGGCCCGATAGCGGTGAGACAAACTTCATATTCACCCGGAAGGTCATAATCGTGGACGGGGTTGGTTTCCGTGGAAATCCCGCCGTCGCCGAAAGTCCAGACATAGGTGGCCGGCTGGTTTTGGGTGTTGTTGGTAAAGTTGGCGTGCAGGTCATTCGAAAAGAAAAAGAATTCCGCCTGCGGAGGCGCACAGGTCACGGTAATGGTCTGGCAGACCTGACCCGGCCCGCAGGGTGAATCCAGGTTGAGGCAAACCTCATATTCACCCGGCGCCGCATAGGCATGGACAATATTCATCGATTGGCCCGAACTGCCGTCTCCGAAATCCCAGCTCCAGTTGTTGATGATACCGGTCGACTGGCTGGTGAAAAACAGGGTGAGTCCGTTTGCCTGGGCGGTAAAATCCGGCACAGGCGGTGCGCAGGAAACATCGACCGCAGTGCAAGCCTGGGAGGCGCCGCAAATGCCGGTAGCCTGAAGGCAAACCTCATACGAACCCGTTGCAGTAAAATCATAAACCAGCTCCGCGGCCTCCGACACGATGGAATCGTCGATGGTCCACTGAAAATCCGTTGCGCCGGGCGCAGAAGCGCTCAGCAAATAGGTTAGGTCTTCGCCTTCAATATTCAGGACAATTACCGGCGGAGGGCAGGCAACCGTCACCACAACGCAGGTGGTTTCGTTGCCGCAGAGCCCCGTAACGGTCAGGCAGACCTGATAGGTGCCCGGCGCTTCAAAGGTGTGGTCCGGGTTGGGCTGGGTTGAGGTGAAACCATCCCCGAAATTCCAGAACCAGGCCGTGGCATCCTCCGTTGAAGCGTCCGAAAAATCAACTGAAAGTTCGTTCGCCTGGTAAGTAAAGCCCGCCTCCGTAGAATTGCACCCCACTGTGATCAGGGAACAGGTTTCCGAACTTTGACCGCAGAGGTTATAGGCCACCAGGCAAACGTAATACTCACCTGGTTCGGCAAAGGTATGCACCGGGTTTTGCTCCTCCGAACTGGCATCATCGCCGAAGGTCCATAACCAGGCGACCGGATCGTTCAGCGACTGGTCCTGAAAGGTCAGCGTAAGCCCGTCCGCTATTTTGCCGAAAATGGCATCCGGCATCACGCAATTCACATTCAGGGTCTGGCAGGTTGTACCGTTTCCGCAGTCCCCCTCAACCGTCAGGCAAACCTCATACGACCCGGATGCGGTGAATTCATGCAAAGGTGCAGGTTCGTCGGAAGTCAGTCCGTCGCCAAAATCCCAAAACCAGGTCTGGGCGCCGACCGTGCTTTCATCCAGAAAACTATAGCTCAATCCATTGACCTGATAGGAAAAACCAAGGCTGGGCTGGCAATTGGACCCTTCAACAAGGAACAAGGTCTGGTTGGGCGAGGGGTTGATCAATTTATCAACGATCCCGGACGGCCAACGGACCACGAGGCTGTCGATCACCAAATGATCGGCAAGCCCGAAATGGGCGATCAGGCTGGTCATGATGCCGTAACTTTCCCCACTCCGGATCTCCCGCATTTGCACGCCCCAGTCGCCGTACAGTTCGAGCCGGGCGCCGATGCCGTTCAGGTTACTGGTCACCCCTTGCAGGCGTACCTTCAGGTGATGATTGCTGTTTCCGTTATTAATAAAAAGCGCATCAGGGATCGTGCTGCTGGGGGTATTGTACCCTTCGGCGAAACCGGTCACCAGGTCAATGAAGCCGTCGTTGTTCAAATCACCGGTTGCCAGGGATTGGAAATAATTTACGCTGGGCAAAGCGTTGGATTTCTGGGTGAAGGTGAGGTCGCCGTTGTTGTGGAAGAAACCGTATCCCAGCCCGATGGTAGAAATGACCAGGTCCACAAATCCGTCGTTGTCAAAATCGGCAAATTTGCATTGGATTCCGGCGCCGAGCAGATTCAGGGCATTGACCATGCCGCTTTCCTGGGTAATATCGGTAAAAGTGCCGTCGCCGTTGTTGCGCATGAGCATGCTGAGCACATCGTGGGCCACAATGAAACAGTCCATGTCGCCATCGTTATCAATATCCGCGAAATCGGTGGCCCAGGATTGGGCGAAAGGCCGGAGTCCGGCGGCTTCGGCCACATCGGTAAAGGTGCCGTCGCCGTTGTTGCGGAAAAGGAGGTTCAGGCGCCGTCCGTCCATCGGATTATTGACGCCTTGCCTGCATTTGGAAATGTACAGGTCGATATCGCCGTCGTTATCGTAATCGGTCCAAACCGAGCCGTAATTGCCGGAATTGTCGGACGGTACTGTTGATGCGGCATTGATCAAGCCATAATCGAGCGTGAACTGGCCGGTTCCGTTGTTGTTAAACGGCTGGCTCTTGCCGTTGTCATGACAGGCAAAGATGTCGACATCGCCGTCGTTGTCGATATCCGCAAAATTGGATCCCTGGATAAAAATGGGATTCTGGGTAATCGTGGTCAGGGTATATTCCGAACCGTCGTCGGCGGCTTTCAACAGTTTGAGTCCGTTATTGTTGCCGCCGGTAAAGATGTCATTGAATCCGTTCTGGTCCACATCCGCGATGCAGATGGTCCATTGTTTGCCCAACAAAGGGCCGTAGCTGTACCCGGTGAATTGGTTGAGGACTTCGGGCTGATAATCGATCAGCACCTTTGAGGATTGATCCAGCCTAACGATGTCGTCCAGACCGTCATTATTCATATCCGCAACGCCGATGGGCACACCGCTGTAAACTGTGCCGTGTGCCAACCAAGAAGTCCTGTTTGTGAAACTGAATTGTCCAAAAAGATAAGCACCGGTCAGGGAGAAGAGGCAGACAAAAAGTAGTTTTGACATATTGGTCGTCTTTTTAAAATGCATTGCTGGCAAATATCGACAATCAGAGCATCCTTTAAAAATTTTTTTGCCCTTCTGCCGGCCGCCAACCATAGCCGTTTATCCGGGGCAACCGGCAAAACATCGACTGAATTCGAATTCTTATCCGAATGCCGCATCCATTTGCCGCATGCAGGTGTTAAGTAATACATTATAATACACTGATAATTAATTTAATTGACACCCATCATGGAAATATCTACGGTAATGCCCGAAATTTTGCCGAGCACCGGCCCAATGGGCGTTGAGCACGAAATGCTCAGCCGGATGGGAATGAAATCCGTGCCCTACAAAATCGAGCTGAGTTTCAGGCCGCTGATCAAATTCATCGAGTCCAAACTGGAAGGTAAAAACCTGTCGGAGTCATTTCTGGCCGAAAAGGTGCTGGAACATATCCGCCAGTATCCCGAATTCCTGGAAGGCGGATTGACCTGCGAAGGGATGGAAAAATACAAGGGGTTGATCGAGATGCTGTCCATGTTCGTTTTGCCGCCGGCCCTGGAGGCCCGCCACCTTGTCAAGTTCTCGCCGCCTTTCGACATGACTTCATTCTACATCACCCCGGCCCTGGAGAAACAAATGGCCGGCAAACATGTCGAGCTGGTCCTCATTGATTCGGAAGACAAACTGGATTGCGGGTTGATCATCAGGGCGTGCAGCCTGATACTCAACAGAATATACAACCAGGACCTGGCCATCGATTCTCCGGTCAACCTGAGCGCCAAGGATCCTCAAACCGGGATGGTCAAATTTTTCAAGCTGGAGATGAACTTTGATTTTGTCGAGGTCAGGCCGCTCAAACCTGTAAAAAAACTGACGGAAGACCAGATACACGAAATGCTCCGCAACATCTTTGACCTCGATCTCTGGTTTCGCTATCTGCCTCCGGATGCCTTTGAGTTCGAAGGCTTCATCATGGCCAGCCTGATCGACATTACTGCGGAGGACGCCCTTTCACGGTTGAAATTCAGTTTGCTGGAACCGATGGCTGTCATGGATCAGGCCCATATCACCAGGCTTGAAACCATCATGCGGCAATATTTCAGGATACAGGATATGCGCCTCGGCCTTACGGCGCTTGACTATCCCAAGGCCAATACGATCGATCATGCCTACAGGATACGTTTTGATTTTCTCAGCAAGGAAATCAAATGCCTGATCGATCCGGATTACAACAATTCAATCTATGACAAGGCGTGCAAGTACCGGGAAATATTGCTTGTTGAGGATTTGATGTCACTCACCTCGAAAACGAAAATTGAGAAAAAATTACTGGCCCAAGGCATCCGCAGTTACCTGGTAGCCCCGCTCATCAGCGCGGATAAAATAATCGGTTTGCTGGAGATCGGCTCCCCGACGCCATACGCCCTCAACAGCTTTGTAGAGGCGAAGTTCAGGGAGCTTGTCGGCTTGTTCACCATGGCCCTTTCCAGGAGCCGGGACGAGATCGACAATCGCGTAGAAGCCATCATGAGGGATCAATTTACTGCACTTCATCCCAGCGTTACCTGGCGTTTCACCCAGGCGGCCTTCAATTTGCTCGAGAAACGGGAAACCAATCCAAGGGCTCAGGTGGAGGAAATCGTGTTCGAAGAAGTGTATCCGCTGTATGGGCAAGCGGACATAGTCGGGTCTTCAACCAAAAGAAACCAGGCCATTCTGAACGACCTGCTGTGCAATCTGAAACTGGCCTTCCAGACGCTCAAAACCATCACGGGTACCATCCGGTTTCCGTACCTGGATCAACTGAATTCCATCATCAACCAGGAGATTGCCGGGCTGGAAACGGAGTTTTCTTCCAGCGATGAAACCCGGGTCGTTGAATTCATTCAGCAGGATGTCCACCCGGTGTTCACCCAGGTCCTGGAGGATTATCCGCGGCTGAAAGGCGTGGTCGACAAATATTTCAGCCAGATCGATACCGACCTCGGGATTGTCTACCGGGAGCGGAAAAAGTTTGAGGACAGCGTAGCGCAAGTCAATCAGGCCATCGGCGATTATCTGGAGCACGCCCAGGAAGAAATGCAGGCCACCCTTCCGCACTACTTTGAAAAATATAAAACGGACGGCGTTGAATACGACCTGTATATCGGCCAGTCTTTGATGAAAGCCGGGAAATTCTCACCGATCCATTTGAAAAACTTCCGGCTCTGGCAGCTGATCCATATGTGCGAGATAACCAAACTGATCCATGACCTCGGTCCGGGCCTGCCGATGCCCTTAACAACCGCCCAGCTGGTCTTCGCCTACACCTCCCCGCTGTCCATCCGGTTTCGCCAGGAGGAAAAACAATTTGACGTCGACGGCGCTTACAACGTCCGGTACGAGATCCTGAAAAAACGCATCGATAAGGCGACCATCGAAGGTACCAATGAACGGCTTACGCAGGCCGGAAAGATCGCCATTGTCTATTTGCACGACAAAGACCGGCATGAATACCTCGGGTATCTCCATTATCTGTTGGAAAAAGGCATGATCACCGATAACATCGAGGATCTGCACCTTAGCCGCCTGCAAGGCGTTCAGGGGCTGAAGGCCTTGCGGGTAGAGGTTGCCGGTTAAATCCGCCGGCATTAGAGCCTGTTTCAAGGATTTGAATCGCTCTGCCCCTTACCTGGCAGTTGGCAGTTGGAAGGATTACCAACTGCCAACTTTAAGCTGGTTCTTTACGGGCCGATAGGGTTTCAGGCTTGAGGAATGGACTTGCGGTCCCTGGGAATTTTCCGGAACTGGTCGCCGCCTTCTATATCCATATGCAGGTCCTGAAGGTCGCTGAATTTGAATAAACCCTGAACGCTGAGCATCAGGAAGCTGTCCGGGCCATTGATGAACATCAGCACCTCCTCAATTTTGTCGCCGTCTTCCCGGATGAAAAAATCAACCTTCTGGTCCTTGTCCCGGATCTGCATCAGCGGTTCATAGGATTCCTGCTGGATGTTTTTGGTCAATTCCTTGTATTCCTGAGAAGTGACAGGGTTGTCATTTTCCATATTCAACAACCGCAACCGGCTGATCTTCTGCAGTATATGCCGGGCTTCCTGATCATCGCTGAAAGAAGCGGCCACTTTTACCAACAAGCCGCTGATCTTGATGTCGATGACATTTTCCCGATCCTTGTATTTGTCGTAGAACGTCCTCAATGAACTTTTCTGGGCATAAGCGCCGGCCGCGAGGAAAAGGCAGGCAAGGGTTAAAATCCAGGTGATCCTTTTCATGTCTGCAATTTATGGTGATGGAAAACAATTCCCGATCAGTCTTCCTTTCTGATCTTATTGTTATTGTCCTTTTCCATTTCCTTTGCCATTTTCGTTACCTTTTCCAGGTCGAAGGAGCCCACAAAACTGAGCAGTACAAAAGAATCGTCTCCGCCGGCGAGCAACAGGAGTTCCGACACCTTATTGCCTTCTTCCTTGATCATGAACTCGACATTTTCCTTGCTTTTGCTGCGAACGGTGATCAGCGGTTCGTATTCCGTAGTATTGATTTTGGCTTTGGCTTCCTTGTAAAAAGCCGCTGCATTTTCATCGGCTGTCAGAATGCGGAGGCCGCGCATGTCTTTGGCCACTTCCAGAAAAATCCGGTCGTCATCATCGTCCAGGTCCAGATCATCGATGTCCATTTTTTCGAACAACTGGAACATTTTCGGGCTGATGTAAACGACCGTGAACCGTTCATCGTCCACGTACTGCTGAAAATACTTGTCGATAGCGTTAGCCTGGGCGGAAAGGCGGCCGGCAAACGGAACCATTACCATTGCAATCAGTAATAATCGAATGATTTTCATTGTTTTAAATTTAATTGTGAAAACAGTCGGGTAATTTTATCATTCCAACCGATCGGAGGGCCTGACGGCTGCCGAGCGGGATATCTCTCCCAGTTTTTCGACCTGTTCGGCAGCGGTGGAAGCGCCGAACTGAAGGGTTTGAGCCACTTTTTTGAATGCGGCCCGGGTGATCCTAAGGGCTTCCTGCTCATCCGTGACCTCGTATTTGGACCAATCAATGGCGACCGCCTTGTCGGGCGCGGGTGACGGGGCCAGCCGCCATACCCCCATCGCAACCAGGATCACCGCCGCCGCTTTCATCAGGTTATTCCGCCAGGTTGACCATCCGGAACGGCGTTGTGCCGGCAATTCAATTGAACGGACAGGCTCAATACCGGCTTCTTCATCCAACAGCCTGAACCAGGGGGCAAATTCACGCAATTCCTCCGGCGCCACGCCTTTGCGAAACAGCTCCTTCAGCGCCTGTTCCTCCTCCAGCGTGGTTTTACCGGAGAAATACCTGTCGAGTAGTGATCTATAGTCCATACGATTCTGTTTTAACCAATGCCTCCCTGACTTTTTGCCGGGCTCTGAACAAATTGATCTTCACCTGAGACATGGGCATTTCCAGGGTTTCTTCAATTTCCTGATAACTCAAGCCTTCTATGTCCCTGAGGTGGATAACCAGCCGCTGATTTTCCGGTAATTGTCCGATCAAAACCTTCAACCGCGCAAGGGTATCCTGATATTCAAGGTCTTCCGCCGGATTATCGCCCGTATTTTGGGGCTCCGGCGCATTTTCCAATGATGCCGAGGGTTTTCTGTACCGCGCTTTATCGATCGCCAGGTTTTTGGTCATCCGCATGCACCAGGCTTCCATGTTCTGGATGGCGGACCAGTTATCCCGGATGCGCCAAAGCCGCAACATGACCTCCTGAACGACATCCTCAGCCTCCTCCACGTTGGCCACGATCCGCAAGGCAAAGCGGTAAAGCTTGTTGCGTACGGGCATTATCTTCTTATTGAAAATTTCCTGGCTCAAAGGCTTTCCCTTTTATTACACCGACGGGCATGCACAAGGTTTGTTACAGCCCCTTCAGATTTTTTTTGCAAAAATTTTCAAACCCGGCCGATTTCGGAACCTTTCTTATACCAACTCAGGTAAAAACCCGAAAAATGCCTGCATTCCGGGATTTCCGCCGAATCCATTTCCTGCAATTATTTATCTTGCCGAAAAAAACAAATGCCAGATTTCAAGAACAAAACCGTATTCATTACCGGCGCCAGCCGAGGCATCGGATTGGCCATCGGGTTGCGCCTGGCCAGGGAAGGAGCCAATATTGTGGTCACCGGAAAAACAACCGAACCTCATCCCAAACTGGAAGGAACCATCTACACGGCGGCCAAAGAAATTGAAAATGCCGGCGGACAAGCCCTGCCGCTGGTCATGGATGTGCGTTTTGAGGAACAGGTCCAGGCTGCCGTCGACAAAACGATCGATACCTTCGGCGGTATCGACATCCTCATCAATAACGCCAGCGCCATCAGCCTCACGCCTACCCTGATGACCGAAATGAAGCGTTTTGACCTGATGCACGGCATTAACCTTCGGGGTACCTTCCTGGCCTCCAAACTCTGCATCCCGCACCTGAAAAATTCCTCCAATCCACATATCCTGACCTTGTCGCCGCCGCTCAACCTCGACCCGAAATGGTTCAGGTTCCACCTGGCTTATACCATGGCCAAATATGGGATGAGCATGTGCGTTCTGGGCATGGCCGAAGAGTTCAGACGGGATGGCATTGCGGTGAACGCGCTATGGCCCAGGACGACCATCGCAACGGCCGCCGTACAAAACCTGCTGGGCGGCGATACGATGATACAGCAGTCCAGAACGCCTGAGATCATGGCTGACGCGGCCTTCTGCGTCCTTAAGCGGGCAAGCCAGTCGGCAACCGGCAACTTTTATATCGATGAAGAAGTACTGGCGGAAGAAGGCATAACAGACCTCGCGGGGTATGCCGTCAATCCCAACGAACCGCTGATGACCGATCTCTTCCTGAATTGATCGATTTTTCGTTAATTTACCGTCAAAATCCCCAAAACATGACCGTCAAAACCCTTGCTTACACCGATTTCTTTCTGTTAACCGCCCAGCAAACGGCAGCCTCGGCCTTAAAGGACCTAAACGCCGCTGCCGCTCCTTTCTCCTTTATCATTGTCGACAGGAAGGAGGATTTTGGACAGTTTTATTACCTTTTCCCGCGCATCGAGGCAGAGGAAATGCTGGCTTACTGGAGCACCAACACGCCGGGGTCAACGGTTAAACAAGCCCTGAACCTGCACGAGCACGACAGAACATCCACCCTTCCGGCCAACGCGGATGTCACGGAAGCCGTTGAGAACCGTTACATCGTTCTGGATGCCGGGATTCCCGTAGGTTTCATCGTGTATGATTATTCCGCTCAACCACCGCCACCGCCGCCGGCCCCGGTTCCCGGTGCAGGCAGGGACGGCGACTCGGGTTCAATGCCTTTGCCAGGTCCAACAAGGGGCGGCGATCCTTTTACCGTTCCGGATACTTCCAAAAGTCAAACCCGCGGCGGCGGCGATTCGGGCTCCATGCCCTCTTCCCTGGAAGACCTCCTGGAAGACGAAGCAGAGCCTTTCCGGGCTTTCCCGTCCATAAGCGACCCTGGAACATTGGAAAAAGAAGCCGAATTTTCATTGGATATCGGCTTTGCGGCGGAAGCGGATAAAACGCTGTCGAATCTTGTAGCCATCAATCTGCCGGCTGTTAAACCTTCGGATATTCTTTTCGTGAAGTTAATGCCGAACGGGGCGGAGGTCCTGAACAAGGCAGAAAAGCCCCTCCTCCTCAATCTGGATTCGAAGGTTACGTTCAGGTGCAAGGTCCTGAGCGGCGCAAAAGAAGTTTCGCTCACGGCCATCTATACCTTCAAAGGCCAGCTGGTCGGCATGGCAACCCGGACCATACCCGTAGGGGAAACTCCGGCTCTGCAGCCCGTCGAAAAGCCTCTGTCAAAATGCCAACTCAGTCTGCCCGAACTGGACTATGAACAGGAAGCCATCGATTTGCTGACTACGGTCATGTGGGATCCGGTGGCCAAAAAGCTCCATTGGAGCATGCAGGCCCACAAACCGCATATCGACCTGGATGCCGAAATCAAGATCGACAACACCCGGGAATTCGCCGCAAAAATAGGCCAGGAACTGGGTAGGGAAGGCTACAAAGGCCGGGCTGCCTTCAATGCTTTGCGGACCCTGGGACAAGCCATAGCCGCCCATATGCCGGCAAATTTTTTCGAGGCGCTTAAAGATGTGCACGCTGCTGTGAAAAGGGTCCCGAAAGTGCTGATCCTGACCGATGAAGCCTATATACCCTGGGAGCTGGCCTACCACCCCGACCTGCGGCTGGATCCTGATATCGATCCCTTTTTGCACCTCCAGACCCAAACCGGCAGGTGGTGGGCCAATGACCGCGTGACCGGATCGCCGCCGACCGGCCTCACCGTAAACCTGTTATCGGCTTTGGCGGCCGACTACCCGCCGGATTCCTCCCATAATCCGCTGGTTGAGGCGATCGCCGAGAAAAAATACCTGGTCGACCACTTCAAAGCCCGGGCCGTTGCGGCAAAAAAAGAAGATTTACTGGATTTGACAGGGTCGGATAAACCCGTTGCCGGCCATTTGATGCATATGGCGCTGCACGGCTTCAGCAAACCGGATCTCAACGAGCAATTGCTGGCCCTTGAAGACGGCGACCTCAGCGCCGAAGCCTTGTTCGGTCCTTATTTCTGCGGTGATGTACCCGCTATTTCCTTCCTGTTCCTGAATGCCTGCCAGGTCGCCACAGCCGGCAATACGCTTGGCCAGGCGAGCGGTTTCCCGGGCATTGTGCTGACCAAAGGGGTACTGGGTTTTCTGGCGCCTTTGTGGAACGTGCACGATGTCATTGCCCGCCCGTTCAGTGAGGCTTTTTACGAAGAAACGCTCGGTAAAGGCCGTCCGATCGGGGAGGTTTTGCTGGAGTTGCGCCGGAAGTTCGACTATAAAACATCATTGACCCAACTGGCCTATATCTATTACGGGCATCCCGCCCTGAAACTCAAAAATACCTGATTAACCATGGCATTTGAAACACCACTGAGCGGCAGCGCCGCGCCCATTCAGATCTCTACGGCGAATTACACCCTGCACGCCCCCGGATTGAAAGGCCGGATCAGGGAACTGAACAAAGAGGAACAAACCACCCGGGGCGGAGGGGCTAAAGATCGCAATCACCAAAACTGGCTGAACGCTACGGACGATGCCGAAGCCTTTCTCATGAAGCAGTTCGAGATCGAAGTGATCAGCGATGAACATAAAAATGCCCGGGACACCGCAACACGTTCCGGCGGGCTCAACGCACAGACAGACAAAGGCGAGGCCGCCATGATCCTGTCAACGCCAAAAACCCGGGGCAATATGGAACAAGCCATTCTCTACACGGACGAGAACGGCGAATCCCGGTGGATTTGGCCCGATAAAACGGATGAAACCAGTTTCAAATTCAATATTCCCCGGGGAGGGGCTGAAATCCCGCAGGACGAAGAAAACAGAACCCGCGGAGAGATTACCCAAGGTATTCGCAGAACGGTAAAGGTCTTTGCCTGGCTGATCGACCCGCTGGTCGAAATGGGTACCGGTTTCCTGGTCAGGAAATGGGAAGAAAAAAAGCGGCCTTACGGATTTCACTACGTCGAACCCAATGCCTTCGGAGCCAATGACATTCCCTGGTCCGACATCAACGGCAACCGCGCGTTGCTGTTGCTTCACGGCACGTTCAGCACCGGACAGGCAGCCTACGACGGATTGATCAAAAGCACCTGGCTGGAGAAACTGGCCGGTTTGTACCAGGGTCGCATCTTTGCCTTCAACCATCCCAGCCTGCACCACAGTCCGACGGAGAACATACGGGAATTCATAAAAATGCTCCCGCCGGATGTCCGGAACCTGGACCTGGATATTGTAACCCATAGCCGGGGCGGCCTTGTCGGGCGCGAATTATGCGAGCGATTCGACGAGCTGAATCCTACGGATAAAACCCTCAAGGTTCGCCGGGCCATCCTGGTGGCAGGCCCACACAACGGGACGATCCTGACCAACAAGGAAAATTGGGTCAAGCTGATTGATTCCTACACCAACATGCTGACCGACCTGCCCGACAATCCGTTTACCATAACGATGGAGGGGCTGATCACCTTTATCAAGGTAGTGGCTGCCGGCGCGCTGAAAGGACTGCCCGGCCTGCAGGCCATGTTACCCGGCGGCGATTATCTGGCCCGGCTGAATACGGGGCAACCGACCTCAACGGAATACTATTCCATCGGCGCAAAATACGTTCCGCAGGACGAAAACCTGCTGGCCCGGTTCGGCAAACGCCTGGTGATGAAAGCCCTCAGCCATGTTTTTGGAGAGGACAGCGATATGGTCGTTCCCACCAAAGGCTGTTTTGAAACCGATCCCATGGCAGCCGGTTTTCCGATTGATCCGGCAAGAATGAAGATTTTTGACCTGGAATCCGACGTCAATCACCTCAATTATTTTGAGGATAAACATCCTGTCAACAAACAACTCTTCACCTGGTTGAGCGCATAAAAATGACCATTGAGAATTTTTCCTGGACCAACAGCAATAATCTCCGCATTCAAGGCAGGCACTGGCCGGTGGAAAAACCGAAGGCCGTCATCAGCCTGGTACACGGGTTTGGCGAACATATCGGCCGGTACGAACACGTTGCAGCCTACTTCAATGAACGGAATACAGCCGTAATCGGCTATGACCGAAGCGGCCACGGGCTTTCGGAGGGCAAACGGGGGCATACCAAAAATTATGCTGTTCTGCTGGATGAGATCGGCGAATTGATCAGACAGACCCGGGGCCGATACCCCGGTGTGCCGCTGGTGCTTTACGGCCATAGTCAGGGAGGCAACCTGGCGCTGAATTATGCACTTCGCAGAGAAGCCGGTCTTTCAGGGATTGTTGCCACAGGGCCGTGGATCAAACTGGCCTTCGAACCTTCCGGGTTCCTTGTTTTCCTGGGCAAGCTGACCCGCATGATCTATCCGGCCTTTTCCCAGCCGAACAACCTGAATGCCGATCACCTGAGTACGGATGCCGAGGTAGGTAAAGCGTATGTCGCTGATCCGCTGGTACACAACCGGGTGACTTCTGAAACGGGATTGAGCATGATCGAATCGGGGGCATACCTCGATCAGTATAAAGGCCCATTTCCCTGCCCGCTGCTCCTGATGCACGGCGGGGCCGACCAGATCACGTCACCTGAGGCAACCCGGGATTTTGCCTCCAGGCTGGAAGGCGATGTCACGTTGAAAATATGGGACGGCCTCTACCATGAGATCCACAATGAGTACCGGCAGGCGGAAGTCCTGGATGCCATCTGGAGCTGGATGCAGGTTAAAGTCATTCCGTGATGTTACGGATTTGTTCTTTCTCTTTCCAGGCCTTTACCAGCATCAACACGCGGTTGTAATTCAGCATGCCTTCCCGGATCCCCTGGGCTTTGAGGTACGCCGTATAAGCGGCATCGCGCGCCCTGGGCATGATATCCGGGTAATCAAGGAGGTTTTGATTGATGGCATCCAGATCCGCCTGAATGCCTTGCGGAAGCGAATCGCGGAAGGCCCTGTACGCGTCCGGTTTGTACGACAGGAAGTTGGCTGCCAGTGAGCGATAATAAGCCAACTGGCCTGAATAGGAAACAGCCGGATCATCATCCAGGGTACAAGCGAGGTAGGCCCAGAAATTGCAGACGCCCTCATCACCGAAGCCGTAACCGTGGGCCATTTCGTGAGACATGGTATATGGCCATTGGATGGCATTGAGTCCTGCGTCAATATGCCCCTGGCCGGTATAGGGAAAATAAAGTCCCGAAGAACTGAACCTGAGAAAGATGCCTTTGGGATACAGCAACCGGGCTCGCACCCTGCCCATCACCGGGAAATGATAATGGGAAAGAACCTTTTCAAGGCCGTTGCGGAGGTGGGTTTCCAGATGCTGAGGAAAGTTTTCCCGGGTCAGGGCATCCTCGCCAACATTGGGGATGGCGGCTCTCCTGGCGGCCATTTCCAGTGCGGTTGTCCGCATCTCCGATTCAATTTCATCCGGTGTCAGCGGGTGCGCATCCAGGTCAAGGGTCTTTTCCACGTGTGCTCGCCCGTAGTTAAATCCCCAAAGCCAGAAGAACCCGACAATCAGCATGCTGATGCCGGAAAGCAACCGGCTGCCGGTTCGCAGGCCGGTGACGAGCAATTTCCTGTTCCGGGGCCGCCGCCGCCAGGTCCTGACCCAATACCAGATCAGGCCGCCGAAAAACAGATAGATCAACGGAACAGGCATCCAGCCGAGCCCAAAATCGATCAAAACGCGGATGCCCTGGAACCAACCCCTGCTGTAAAATCGTTCTATAAATGCGGGATGGGCGACCCAGCGCAAAACCAGGGTGGCCATTGCCAAAAAAAGCCAAAACATTTCCCGTTTTTTCATAGCGACAAATTCCTTAATTTTGTGCCTGGAAAGTACGCCTGTCCTGACCCGGACAAATTTAGAAGTTACTTTCGAACCCAAAGACAGTCAAAACTGTTTAGAAGAAGGTTTTAATAATTTTGGTGAACCATAAACAAAATAAGTAATGGCTTTCGAATTCACTGATAACAATTTCCAAAACTCGGCCATTGATCACGGCGGGGTGACGGTTGTTGACTTCTGGGCTGAGTGGTGCGGCCCCTGCAGGGCGATCAGCCCGATCATCGAAGAACTTTCCAAAGAATATGACGGCAAGGCCATGATTGGGAAAGTGAACGTGGATGACAATCCCGAGATCTCCTTCAAATACGGCATCCGCAATATTCCCACCATCCTCATCCTGAAAGACGGCGAGGTTGTGGAAAGGCATATCGGCTATGCTACCAAACAGATCCTGGCGGATAAAATCCAGGCTCATCTTTGATAAACCGAATATTTTAAATACTTTGCAGCCCTTGTCGGAAGCTTATTTTCGGCAAGGGCTGTATTGTTTTACGCGTTTCATCCGGGTGTGATTGCCGGCTTCCGGTCAGTACACCCCAACCCGTTAAAAACCATGAACTTATTGGATAACCTGGAGATCCGGGACCTCGGCAATCTGGAGTTGCTGGCCAAGCAAGTCGTCGAAGGTTTTATCATCGGCCTGCACAAAAGCCCTTTTCACGGTTTTTCCGTCGAATTTGCCGAACACCGGCTCTATAACCAGGGCGAAACCACCCGAAATATCGACTGGAAAGTATTTGCCCGTACCGATAAACTGTTCATCAAACGGTTTGAAGAGGAGACCAATCTGCGTTGCCAGATCGTCATCGACGGCTCTTCTTCCATGTATTACCCCGAGCCCCCCAAGAACGGGCCTTTCCAACTGAACAAATTACAGTTCTCCGCTCTGGCTGCCGCCGCCCTCATGAATATGTTCATGAAACAACGCGACGCCTACGGGTTGACCATTTTTGACAACGAGGTCCGCCAACATACGCGCTGCAAAAGCAACACCTCGCATTACCGGTTGATGCTTTCCTACCTGGAGCAATTGATCAATCAGCCGGAACTCAATAAAACCACCTCTGCAGCCAAAGCGCTGCACCAGATCGCGGACAGCATCCACAAACGCTCACTTGTCATTATTTTCAGCGATATGATGGAACAATCCGAATCCGCTGACCAGCTTTTCTCAGCCCTGCAACACCTCAAACACAACAAACACGAGGTTATCCTTTTCCACGTTTCGGACAAAGCCAAGGAACTGGACTTCAACTTTGAGAACAGGCCTTATATTTTCATCGACATGGAATCCGGCGAAAAAGTCCGCCTTCAACCCAACCAGGTCAAGGAATTCTACGTCGACCAAATGGCCAAATACATGCACGAACTCAAATTCAAGTGCCTCCAGTATCAGATCGATTTTGTGGAAGCGGATATACAGAAAGGCTTCCGGCAAATCCTGCAGTCCTATCTGGTGAAAAGGAATAAGATGGGCGCGTAGGAGGGAGAGGGTGAGAGGATGGGAGGGTGAGAGGATGGGAGGGTGAGAGGATGGGAGGGTGAGAGGGTGAGAGGGTGAGAGGGTGAGAGGGTGAGAGGGTGAGAGGGTGAGAAAAGGTGAGTCGACTAACTTTAAACACAACAAAGGGTATGAAAAAGATCAAAATAGCCGGCCTTTCAGCCGATCCGCCTGAAGGTATGACCAAAGAAAGCGTAGAGGATCAAACCAAAAAGTACGTCGACCGGATCGGCGAGCTTCACGGCATTCTGCAAGCTGAAAAGAAGAAGTCCGTTTTGATTGTCCTGCAGGGGATGGACGGCAGCGGAAAGGACGGCGCCGTAGACCATGTGTTCAAAGAATGCCACCCCAGCAGTCTGAATGTCACTTCTTTCAAGAAGCCTACGGAGGAGGAGTTCGCCCATGATTTCCTTTGGCGGGTCCACAAGGTTGCTCCGGCCAGGGGCGCCATCCAGATATTTGTCCGGTCCCACTATGAGGATGTTTTGATCCAGCGGGTGCACAAATGGATCACGGAAGACCGGGTGGATGCCAGGTTTGATGCGATCAACGCCTTCGAAAAGCTGCTGGAAACGGACAATCATACCCTTATTCTCAAGTTTTTCCTCCATATATCCTACGACCAACAGGAACTGGAGCTGAAGGAAAGGATGGATGATCCGGAAAAATACTGGAAACACAACAGCTCCGACTGGAAGGAACGGGAACATTGGGACGAATATATGCGTTGTTATGAAGAGGTCCTGAACCGAAGCGACATCCCCTGGACAGTCGTACCTGTCAACAAACGGTGGTACCGCGATTACGTGGTTGCCAAAACCGTCGCTGAGGCAATGGAAAAACTGGACCTGGCCTATCCGGCCCTGAAAGAGGACTAAAAGCGGGTTTTTCCCGGTTACTTTATGGCAGAAAAATCAAGGGTTGACAAATGGCTTTGGACCGTCCGGATCTTTAAGTCCAGAACATTGGCCGCCGACGCCTGCAAAGAGGGAAAAGTCAAGATCGGCGGGCAGGCAGTCAAAGCCTCCCATATGATCCAGACCGGAGATCAGATACAGGTCAGGAAAAATGGATTTGATCTGCAATTCAAGGTCCTGGGATTGCTCAAAACCCGGGTCGGCGCTCCACAGGCCCAAACCTGTTACGAAGACCTTACGCCTGAAGAAGAATTGAACAAATACAAAGATTGGTTCATCGGCAAAGGCGGTCCGGAACAACGGGAGAAAGGCGCGGGACGCCCCACTAAAAGGGACCGGAGAACCATTGACCGCTTCAAAACCGATTGGGACTGAAGTTCGCGGCCACTACCCTGTCTTTTCCATTGTTGGTGTATTGATAGAAGCCTTCACCGGTTTTCACGCCCAGTTTTCCGGCCGTCACCATATTGACCAATAGCGGACAAGGTGCGTATTTGGGCTGACCGAATCCGTCGTGCAGCACCCTTAGGATGGAAAGGCAAACGTCGAGGCCGATAAAATCCGCCAATTGCAGCGGCCCCATCGGGTGGGCCATCCCCAGCTTCATCACTTCATCGATTTCTTCCACGCCGGCCACCCCTTCAAAAAGCGCAATGACCGCTTCATTGATCATAGGCATCAATATGCGGTTGGCTACAAATCCGGGATAATCATTGACCGCTACGGGCGCCTTGCCCAATCGCCTGGAAACGGCCAGGATCTGCTCCGTCACTTCAGCGGCGGTCGCATAACCATTGATTACTTCTACCAATTTCATCACCGGAACCGGATTCATGAAGTGCATGCCGATCACTTTTTCCGGCCGGCTGGTAACCCCGGCGATCCGGGTAATGGAAATGGAGGACGTATTGGTCGCCAGGATAGCGTGACCGGGAGCCGCTTTATCCGCCTGTTTGAAGATGGACAATTTCAGTTCCAGTTGTTCGGTTGCCGCCTCCACGACCAGGTCTGCCGTATGGACTGCGGTATCGATATGGGTGAAGGTATCGATCCTGGCGAGTGTTTCGGCTTTGGCCTCAGCCGTGATCAGTTCTTTGGCCACCATTCGATCCAGGTTGCGGTCAATCGTTTTCAGCGCCTTCTCCAGCGCTTCAGCCGAAATATCTGCGAGCGACACGTCAAACCCGTTCATGGCAAATACGTGGGCGATGCCGTTGCCCATGGTGCCCGCACCGATGACAGTTACTTTTTGCATTGGTTCTATTTGTTTAGCGGCTGCGAAATTACAAACCCATAGCCCTAAAGCCAAAATACCCGTGAGATTTAACGACCGGCCGGAAAAAAAATACCCCGGGCAACTGGTAAAACCGTTGCCCGGGGTATTTTACGGCGTTCAGGGTTGATTATTCCTTAAAGAAGGAGGAATCATTCTTTCCACCGGCCTGGACGACATCCAGGCGTTTTTTGATTTCATTCGAAGTAGCCAGATCGTCCTTGCGGGCGAAGATCTCCTTGAGGGCGATCAGGGTATTGGCGTCATTCGGGTCGAGGCTCTCCGCTTTTTTGAAGTAGGGCATGGCCTTGTCGAATTCCTGGAAAATTTCCTTTTTCTTTTCCTCGTATTTGCGGATACCTTCCTTGGTATAGTCGCCGTCCAGTTTTTGCAGTTCCTGGGTCATGGCAGCGGCTTTGTTGTAGTAAAGCGCGCCCATGCTGTAGTTGGCGTCAAAGCCTTTCGGGTCTTTTTCGAGGGCTTGCTTGAAGTAATCCATGGCGTTGTTGAAGTACTCTGTGGCTTTGGCTGCATTGCCGCCTTCCGACTCTTTCTGATAGAGGTTGTCGTAGACATTCCCCATGGTCGTATACAGGGAGAGATTATCCGGCTCTTTTTCGATAGCGGTCTTGAGTTTGCCGATCAGATTGTCCAGTTGGTTGAGGGCCAGGAAGTGGTTGATCTCTGCGAAAAGCAGCGAAACTTCATCCGGATATTTCTTGCGGCCTTCATCCAGGTATTTATAAGCGGCTTCCCGGTCTGTTTCGGATTTCAGGGTATACAGCGCTTCATAGACTGCCGCTTTGGCTTCGCCGGTTTGATAGAGTTTTTCAAAAATCGGGAGGGCCTTATCCTTATAGCCTGCGTTGAGGGCTGCGAGGCCGGTCACGAACAGCTGATCCTGGAAAGCGGTAGGGTCGTCCAGGGAGCTGGCTTCGCCGTTGGCTTTCAGCAGGTCATGGGTTTCAATTACCGCGTTGAAGGATTGGAAGGCCTTTTCGTATTTTTCATCCTCGTAGTCATAGATACCCAGGCTGTACAAGATCGTTTGAAGATTTTGGAGGCCTTTCAGGGCGTCTTTTTTCTCAAACTTCTTCTCTGCCATTGAAAAAGCCTTGCTGTAAGCTTCAAAAGCTTCGTAGGCGGGATTATCGACAACGGGCAGTTCGTCCATGCTGCCGAGGCCCAATTGGCGCACGGTCATTATTTGGGTAGCGACTTCATTGAGGATCTCTCCTTTGGTCTCCCAGAATTTAACGGTTGAATTGACATCGCTTGAATTTTGAGCCTCGCGGATGGCATCAACGGCTTCTTTAAGTTTCGGCTTGTTTGAGGTAGGGTCGATATTAAAAGCCGTCAGTGCCCGACTGGCTGTATTCAAAGCTTTTTTACCGTCCTGAGCGAATGAAGCTGACAGAACAAGTAAAATAAAAAGAGATGATGCAACTAATTTTCTCATTTTCAAAGTAAGATTTAAGTGAGTTAAAACCTTTCTTTTGACGTTTTGTCTGTTATCAAAGGTATCACAAAAACGTTAAAAGTTGGTCGGCAAATGTTAAAATCTGTTAATTATTCCTCTTCGTCCTCGCCATTTTCCCGTTTGATTACAGCTACATCCGCAATCTTATCGTCCTCATCCAGGCGAATCAGCCGGACGCCCTGAGTGGCGCGGCCCATAACCCGAAGGTCTTTCACCGGCATCCGGATAATGACTCCGGACCGGTTGGTGATCATCAGATCATCATCTTCGGTTACGGCTTTAATGGCAACGACAAGCCCGGTTTTGGCGGTAACCATCATGGTCCGGACTCCTTTTCCGCCACGGTTGGTCAATCGGTAATCGTCAAAGTCCGATCGCTTGCCCATTCCCTTTTCCGAAACTACGAGAATGGTGGTTTCCTTGTCATCCGGGTCGATGCAAACCATCCCGACCACCGCATCGTTTTTGCCGTTGAGGCTGATGCCGCGAACGCCGGCGGCCGTACGGCCCATCGGCCGGACCGTCCTTTCATTGAAGCGGATGGCATTGCCGGTGGTTGAAGAGATGAACACCTCGTTCTGCCCGTTGGTCAGCCTGGCCTCCAGCAACTGGTCGTCTTCATTGATGGTAATGGCGTTGATGCCGCCTGCCCTCGGCCTGGAATAAGCTTCAACAGCCGTCTTTTTGATCACGCCCTGGCTGGTGCAGAAGAGAATATAGTGGTTTTCGACAAAATCCTTATCCGTAAGGTCCTTTATGATGATATAGGCCCGGACCTTATCGTCCTTCGGAATATTCAGGATATTCTGGATCACGCGTCCGCTGGAGGTCTTTCCGGCCTCCGGGATCTCGTATACCCGCAACCAATGGCATTTGCCCTGTTCGGTGAACAGCAACAGGTAGTTGTGGTTGCTGGCCACAAACATGTGTTCGATAAAATCGGCATCCCTGGTCCGGCTGCCCTGCGATCCGCGTCCGCCCCGGCTTTGGGTCCGGTATTCAGTGGTAGGCGTCCGCTTGATGTAACCGAGGTGCGAAATGGTGACGACTACGTCCTCGTCCTCAATCAGGTCCTCGATGGAGATCTCGCCGTCGTCGACGGTAATTTCAGTCCGGCGGGCATCTCCGTATTTTTCCTTGATTTCCCGCAGTTCATCCTTGACGATCTCGCGCTGGAGCTGTTCGCTTTCCAGAATAGCGCGCAGTTCTGCGATCTTTTTAAGGATTTCCTCGTATTCATCCCGGATCTTGTCGCGCTCCAACCCGGTAAGTTTCTGGAGCCGCATATCGAGAATGGCCTTGGCTTGTTCTTCGGAGAGGACGTTGCCTTCCTCCACCCTTAATTCATCCGTTTGCGCATTTTCGATCAGGGTGCCGAATTTTTTCCAGAAAGCTTCCTTGTCCTCGATAAAATCTCCGCGCATAAGGCCTAGTCTGGCATCCTCCACGGCTTTGGAGGCCCGGATCAGATCGATAACCTGATCCAGATAATCCAGGGCGATCAGCAAACCGACCAGGATATGCGCCCTGCTGAGGGCCTTATTGAGATCAAAGCGGGTGCGCCGGATAATGACCTCAATACGGAATTTGATGAATTCCGCGATCAGTTGTTTGAGATTGAGGATCCGGGGCCTGCCGTTCACAAGCGCCACATTATTCACGCCGTAGGAGGACTGCAGCTGGGTGTATTTGTACAGCTGGCTCAGTACGACGCTGGCCATGGCATCGCGCCGGACTTCCACGACGATGCGCAGGCCTTCCCGGTCCGATTCATCCCTGACATCGGAGATGCCTTCGATCTTCTTTTCATTGACCAGGTCTGCAATTTTGGAAACCAGGGTGGCCTTATTCACCTGGAAGGGAATCTCGGTGACAATAATGGTTTCGCGGCCGTTGTCTTCCGTTTCAATTTCGGCTTTGCCCCTGACCACGATCCTGCCCCGGCCGGTTTCGAAAGCATCCTGGACGCCGCGGGTACCGAAAATGATCCCGCCGGTCGGAAAATCAGGCGCTTTGATAAACGTCATCAGTTCCTGGATGGTAATGTCCGGGCTATCGACGGTGGCAATAACGCCGTCGACAACCTCCGAGAGGTTATGGGGCAGCATATTGGTGGCCATGCCCACGGCAATTCCGGTAGCTCCGTTGACCAGCAGATTCGGGAGTTTGGCCGGCAATACAACGGGCTCCTCCAGCGAATCATCGAAGTTGAGGGCAAAATCAACCGTATCTTTATTGATATCCGCCAGCATTTCGTCGGCAATCTTGGCCAACCGGGCTTCGGTATAACGCATGGCGGCAGGGCTGTCGCCGTCCATGCTCCCAAAGTTCCCTTGCCCGTCCACCAGCGGATAGCGAAGCGACCAGTTCTGCGCCATCCGGACCATGGTGTCGTACACCGAGGCGTCGCCGTGCGGGTGGTATTTACCCAACACTTCACCTACAATACGCGCTGATTTTTTATGCGCTTTCCCGAACGACACGCCCAATTCGGACATACCGTAGAGCACGCGGCGGTGTACAGGCTTCAATCCGTCCCGGACATCCGGCAAAGCTCGGGCGACGATTACCGACATCGAATAATCGATGTAGGCCGTCTTCATCTGATCTTCGATGTTTACCGGGATAATTCTTTGACTAGAAGGCATTTATAAAGTTTATACTTAAAAAATCGTGTTTCTGATTATTCGGGTTTTCGGCGTTTTTAAAATGACCTGCAAAGATAAACATTTAAAGGCATTTTACCGTTATGGGTTACTTGACTAATTTTGCACAAAATCTGACGAATGGACCAGGTAAAACCTTACAGCCAGGACAAGGGCAAAAAGCAGCAGGTATCCAGCATGTTCGACCGTATCGCGCCGTATTATGATCTCCTCAACAGGGTTTTATCTTTGGGGATCGATACCCGCTGGCGCAGGAAACTTGTCCGTAAAATTGCCGCCCAAAAACCCGGTCAAGTCCTGGATGTTGCGACCGGCACCGGGGATGTCGCCCTGGAAATCCACAGGCAATTGCCCGACAGTTTGATCACCGGAGCTGATATTTCCGAGGAAATGCTGGAAATAGGCCGTAAAAAGGTGGCGAAAAAAGGGTTGACCGCACAGATCCGCCTGCAGGCCGGAGATTCTGAGAATTTACCCTTCCCGGACAATACATTTGATGCAATAACCGTTGCTTTTGGTGTCAGAAATTTTGAAGATCTGGACCTTGGATTGAAAGAAATGAACAGGGTTTTGAAAAAGGGCGGCAAACTGGTCGTTCTTGAGTTTTCAAAGCCGGTATCCTTCCCTTTCAAACAAATGTACAACGCCTATTTCAGGTACGTTTTGCCGGTTATCGGCAGGCTGACCAGCAAAGACCCGAGGGCTTACAGTTACCTTTACGAATCGGTACAAGCTTTCCCGGACGGCGAGGATTTTATGAGAATTCTGAAAAACAACGGTTACAAAACTCTGGAAAACATCCCGTTAACATTTGGCATATGCACCATTTACCTGGCAGAAAAATAGCGCTCTTAACCTTCCTTTTTTTCATCGGCACGGCCATTACCCTGTCCGCTCAAAAAAGAAGTGAAGGCAATTACAATTTCTACGATTTTGACAGCAAGTCCCATTATTTCGGCATTACGCTTGGGTTGAACAGCGCCAATTTCAGGCCTTTCAGGTCAAAGGATTTCATTTACAGCGACAGCATCAACGCTATCGAATCGCTGCGCGGCCCGGGGTTCAACCTGGGCATCGTGACCAACCTGAAGATCGGCGATTATTTTGACTTCCGGTTCCTGCCCACGCTTTCTTTTGCGGAAAGGAACCTGGAATACAGCAAAAACTCCAGATCGACGCCGCTAAGTCAGCGAAAAGTATCCAGCGTTCTGCTGGAAATGCCTTTCCATTTCAGGTACAAATCGGCGCCCTATCACGACAAGCGATTGTTTGTGATTGCCGGCGTGAAATACAGCTTCGATGTGGCGAGCGATTCCAGGGCCAGACAGGCCGAGACCCTGGTGAAGATATCACCCCACGATTTTGCCGTTGAATACGGCGCGGGCATCCAGTTCTTTTTCCCGTATTTCATCTTCTCACCGGAATTCAAGGTCTCCCAGGGGATCGGCAATACGCTGATCTTCAACCCGAATCTGGAAGAATCAACCGTTTTGGAAAAGATCCTGTCCCGGGCCTTCACGATCTCCTTTCATTTCGAGGGGTAACCTCAGCAGGGACATTGGTCGGCTACGTAACTGCTGAGCTCGGGAAAAAACACCCTGAACTCTTCCTCCAACGCCGGCAGCTCCTCCAGCAAATGGTCGGCGGCGCCCGCCAGCCATTCGGGTTTGGTCACATAACGGCTCATCCGGTCAAAGGTATCCCTTATGCCTTCAATGTGGGCGTATTTGGTCAGCCAGTTGTCTTCAATCATTCCGGTTACCTGCCTGCGCACCCGGTCGGGGATGATCTCAAAAGCGTCCAGGACGTTTTTGTACATATCATCGGCGAAGCCCTGCAGGTGTTGGTCGCTGTAGGTCGACCAGTTGTTGGCCAGTACATAGTCGTACCAGATATCGACGATGACCGGCGCATATTTGTGGTGATGAGGGTACAGCCGGTGAATAGCCTGCCTGACAATCGGGTGATTGTCCGTGTAGGTATCGATCTGGCGGTGGAGTTTCACCCCTTTCTGAACCTCATCGGGCAACTGCCTGACCTCCTTGTTTCGGAGCAGGTCGGTCAGGAAATTACCTACGGCGAGGTCGGGCTGGTCGCAGGAGAGAAAGAAGTGGGCCAGAAAATTCATTTAAAACCGATGCATTTTTGTGTAATATAAAAAATATCCGCCAGGTTGCTATCTTTGCGGCGCTTTTTTAAAACGTATAAAACGCGGGAATAGCATAATCCATGGGACTACAATGCGGTATTGTTGGTTTACCCAACGTCGGAAAATCCACCTTGTTCAACGCGCTGACCTCTGCCAAGGCATTGGCAGCCAATTACCCTTTTGCCACCAAAGACCCCAACCTGGGGGTCATCACGGTGCCCGACCCACGGCTGGACAAGATCGCCTCCCTGGTCAACCCGCTGAAGGTCATTCCGACCACCATTGAGATCCTGGATATCGCCGGCCTCATCAAAGGCGCCAGCAAGGGCGAAGGCCTCGGCAACCAGTTCCTGGCCAATATCCGGGAGGTCAACGCCATCGTTCACGTCGTACGCTGCTTTGAAGACGATAATGTCATCCATGTGGACGGCAATGTGGACCCTGTCCGCGACAAGGAGATCATCGACATGGAACTCCTGTTCAAAGATATCGAAACCCTCGAAAAACGGTTGGATCGCCTGAAAAAGAACGCCAAAAGCGCCGAAAAGGAAGCCATCCGGGCCGTGGAATTCGCGGAAAGGCTGATGAAACACCTGGAGGGCGGCAAATCGGCCCGCAGCTTCCACGTCGAAAATGAGGAAGAAAGAGAGTTGTTCCAGGACCTATGGTTATTAACCGCCAAACCGATCCTCTATGTCTGCAACGTCGATGAAGGCGCCGTTCAGACAGGTAATGCCCATACCGAACGCTTCAGGCAGGCTGTTGCCGACGAAAATGCCGAGATCATCCTGATCAGCGCCGGCATTGAAGCCGAGATCGCCGAACTGGAAAGCAAGGAAGAGCGGATGGAATTCCTGAGTGACATGGGATTGGATGAGCCCGGCGTCAACAAGGTCATCCGGGCCTGCTACCACCTGTTGAACCTGATCACCTATTTCACGGCCGGCGAAAAAGAAGCGCGTGCCTGGACGATCGTCCGGGGCACCAAAGCGCCGCAGGCCGCAGGCGTGATCCATACGGATTTTGAACGGGGTTTCATCCGGGCTGAGGTTATCAAATACGAAGACTATATCAAGTACGGATCAGAAGCAGCGGTCAAGGAAGCCGGTAAAATGGGGATCGAGGGCAAGGAATATGTGGTCGGCGACGGTGACGTGATGCATTTCCGGTTTAATGTCTGACTTCGGGCAACAACTTCCCGTTGTTGCCCGAATTGAAGCGAGGCCCGGGTTCAATTTCTATTGGCGCGAAATCTAGATACCACTCAAGTTTCGCGGCCTCTTTTTCCGACCTGCTGCGTTGCTCGCCACGCCTGCCTTAGTACCTAAGTACGGCGGACAGGTCGGTCATATAAGCTTGCCACGCTTTGCGTGGTCCCGCTATGCTCCTCCCGCCAACAGCGGGACGCCTTGCCTGTCGAAAAATTAGCCTCCCGAAACTATGGTGCTACTTAAATTTCGCGCCACTAGTTTCCGTCTGAAGTGATAAATAAAATCAACATGAGTCATCCCGGATTTTATAACACGGTAAGCACGAGATGTTTTTTATTGAACCATAACTTGTCCCGCCTTGCGGGACAAGTCGTGGTCAAAAATCTTTCAGTGTAAAAATCAGGGATGACTCATGTTGATTGCCGCAGTGAGCAGCCTCCCAAAAAAAAAGTCGCACAAGAAGATTCCGTGCGACTCACTAGCAATGATTATAATTCCACGAATAAAAACCAAGTTGAGCGGCCGCATTCTTCCGCTAATTCCTTCACCTCTGATGCGGCCTGAGAACGCCGATAACTTTATTTCGGCGCATCGGTAAATAAAAAACGCGGGAACGTATTAAAAAATTGCTTTAATCGTTCCAATATTACCTTACAATTTCAACTTTCTTCCTGACCGGGCCTTGTTCCGTTTCTGCTTCAAGAATATACAAACCCTCCGGAAGATCGCTGAAATCAAAGCTGGCTTTGTTCGTATTCAGCGCTCCGGAATCAAATACGATCTGGCCGGTCATATTAAACAATCTGATGTACTCAAACTGATTCCCCCCGTTGAACCGGACATTCATCAGGCCCTGCGACGGGTTGGGATAAACTTTCAGCAAATTGGGCGAAATCACTGGTGCAAGCGGCGCTTCAGGGCCTTTCTTGGATTTGTTCACCCGGATATGCAATTCATGGGGCAGAACGTGCACACCTCTGATCTCACCGGAGCTGGACATCGCCTTGGCATCGCCACCGCCGACGGGGACTACGATTTCATCACCATCGGGGCGGAAGCCCGCAAGTTCATCGGCTACAATGAAGCTGACCTTCCCAATGTTTCCAAAACCGGTAGCTGCTATTCCGCTGGTCCGGGTATATCCTGCATCAACCTTTCCTCTGCCATCATTGTGGCTCATGAAAAGGATAGGCGAATTGTAAGATAGCCAACTCGAATTATAAAATTCAACCTTGACGCTTCCCGGCTTAACAATGGTCGTATCATAGAGGAACGGGAAAGCAAAACCATAAACATCCACAGCCGGATTGGCGGAAGAACCGACGTTGATGTTGAGTTCCACCAGATCTCCTGGGTTGATGAATACATCCCCGTCCAGTTCAATATCAAAGTTATAGAACGGCACTTTCGCTGCCGTCAGCGAGTGGGTCCTGCCGTAGAATTCCCGGATCGCAATGGTATCCAGTGCCGTTACGATGCTGTCTCCGTCGGTGTCCAGGTGCTTGAGGTTGATCGGGTTTTGCTGGAACAGGTCGCTCCAGTCGGGAGCATATTGCCCGTACCAGTAGTTGAAATTGACATCCGGCCTGGAGCTTCCGATCTCACCCATGTACAAACCCAGGGGCAGGAGGTCTTCCATATTGACGGTACCGTCAAAATTGGTATCGCCGGCCCAGACACAATCGCCGAAGCACATCGGACCGTCGCCTGCACCGACGTCCAGGATATCCATATCCACTTTGACCGTCTTTTGATAAGCGCAGTTGCCGGTTTCGTCGGTCACGCAGTAGGTCACTTCGAAGTGATCCTCGCCGCTGATTACTTCTTCGTTGGGCGTGTAGATGATCAGGTTATAGCCGGTGATCGGCACGCCGTAGATGGTCATGTTCACTTCGCCGGGGTAAAATTCGGCAGTCCCCAGCTCACCCTGGTCGGATATCGCAAAATCGAAATCCGTGATCGGCACATTGTAGCCGATGATCAAAGGCGTCTGCTTGGGCGTTGCCATCCGGAAAGTGGCCGCCGCGGGCTCGTAATTGCTGACGTATACGCGAACGGTAGCCGTTTCGTTATCGCCGCCCGGGGCATTGGAGCTGTAGGTGAATACATCGACCCCGGTAAACCCAGGCGCCGGCGTATAGTTAACGATCCCTTCCCCGAGGATCTGGATGCTCCCGTGCTGAGGTTGGTGGATCACGACCGAATTGGCGGTATGGCCGTAGAGGTCATTCTCCAGCACGTCAAATTCTACGGATTCGTATGAAGTGGTGTAAATATTATCATCAAAGGCATGGTCGTTTTGTTCGATATCAAGGACTTTGATATTGACGGTTATCTGGTGGTTGTCATAAACGAAGGTCATCTGGTCATTACCGGTGTAATTCGTAACGGGCGTGTATTGGGGCACATCCGTATCGGTACTGTACACCCCGTGCAAAGGACCTTGAGAAAGGGTAAAGACATCCGGCACCAGCACATCCTGGGATTGGTTCTTTTTGATAAAGATCTGGAAGGACTCCTGGGAAGGCATATCCGAACCCAGCACATTTACGCTGACGGTCCCGTGATCGCAGGTTCCTGCCCCGTCACAAACCACATAATTGAAGTGGGCCAGGCCCTTGAAGCCGGGAGCCGGCGTAAAGGATATGAAGGAATTGCCCGGCGTATATTCAGCCGTTCCGTTGTTGACGAGCGGTATGGCGGCAATCTGCTTAGCGCCGTTAGAACTGAAGTCATTGGCCAGCACCTCAATGTCGACCGGAACGCCCGTCATGGTCGTTGCATAATCGTGTACGGCGGTGACCTTGGCAGGTTCTACGGTAATGCTGATCGCGGCGAATTTCAGGGAAGATGGGGAACTGAAGTAGGAGATCTTGATAAAATCGATGCCGATGTAATTCTCATTCGGGGTATATGACAATACCCAATGAAAATCACTGGGAACGCCGGGATTTGCCTTGGTGAGGGTTGCGACGCCGTGAGCGGGCGCCGTAACAATCCCGGGATTGTTCGGGGTAGAAACGAAACTATACGTCGCGGTGACGTTCTGATAGACGGGTAGCTGGATAGCCTGCCCCCATCCCCAAACGGAGAGCAGCAATCCGCCCGCTATCAT
>WBZL01000781.1_pt1 | contig 35212 bp, 30 predicted proteins | sample 5204291 | NCBI WGS metagenome assembly WBZL01 (sample SAMN12344345, study PRJNA552823) | activated sludge metagenome | biome: Activated sludge suspended growth; feature: Nitrification reactor; material: Wastewater; isolation source: activated sludge from nitrification reactor of wastewater...
AGAAGCTGTATTGCCAGCTTTGCAAGAGGCGGCGGCGACGCACGACGTGTTGCTGACCTCCGGTGGGGTATCCGTGGGCACGATGGACCTCGTCAAAGACGTGATCGCGGAGCTAGGAAGGATCGAGTTCTGGCGATTGGCGGTCAAGCCAGGCAAACCGATAACCTTTGGTTGGATCGATAATTGCTTAATATTAGGCCTCCCCGGCAATCCTGTGTCGGTGGCGGTAGCGTTCCTGATGTTCGCTCGACCACTGTTGCTAAGGCTGATGGGCGCAGAATCCGCCGAACCGTTGCGATTGCGAGCACAGGCGGATTTCCAGTTCCGCCGTAAGCCGGGTCGGCGCGAGTGGCTACGGGCACGGTTACGCTACGATCCCAAGCAGAAACCAGTAGTTAGCATCTATCACACCAACAGCTCCGGGGTGTTGTCATCGCTGTCCTGGGCTGAGGGGTTGGTGGAACTGCCGGAAGATTGCGCCGGTGTTGTGCCGGGTGATATGGTGGATTACCTACCGTTTGCAGGGATGGGAGTGGAGTAATGCTGTGTTAGATGGTTCAAATTGAACCACGCCGAACCGCTTGGAGTGAATGCCGAAGCCGAATGGTTCAACAAAAGTGTCAATTAGAGTCAGATATGGCCCTTTTTCGCGCTTGACCTCGGTACAAGGCATTAGTTTAGCGCTATAAATGAGTTTGGCATGGTGTTTGTACCCCACAAAAAATCCTCGGTTGCTGCCGCCCTGCTAGACTTGAAATTCCCAAGCGGCCAAACACAACGAAACTATGCGAAACGCAAAAACGTTTTGCAGGGCGGTAGCGTGCTCGGAAGCTGTTCAAGTTGACGGTATTTAGCTGTTAAATTTCCAATACTTGAAAATTTGATGCACAATGCTTTGACGGTCGATGTCGAGGACTATTTTCACGTTGCTGCCTTTGCTCGACAAATCGACCCCGCAACTTGGGACCGTTTTCCGGTGCGTGTCGAACGCAACACGCACCGGCTGCTGGATCTGTTTTCCGAGCACGATGCTCGCGCGACGTTCTTCGTGCTGGGCTGGGTGGCCGAGCGTTGTCCCAACTTGGTGCGGATGATTGTCGACCAAGGTCATGAGGTAGCCTGTCATGGTTACTCGCATCAGCTTGTCTATGAGCAAACTCCTGCAGCGTTCCGCGCGGAGACGGTTCGCGCCAAGGCTTGTTTGGAGGAGCAGGCGCAGCGTCCGGTGTTGGGCTATCGTGCAGCCAGCTATTCGATTACCAAGCGTTCGTTGTGGGCGCTCGATATTCTAGCTGAGCTCGGATTTGCCTACGATTCGAGCATTTTTCCGGTCTATCACGACCGCTACGGCATTCCTGGTAGTCCCTGCTGGCCTTATCGGCTAGATACATCCGGCGGAGGCTCTCTGATCGAATTTCCACCCTCGACCTTGGCGGTCGGCGGTCACCGCTTGCCGGTGGCGGGCGGTGGCTATTTTCGGATTTATCCGTATTGGCTGACACGCTTTGCGCTATCTCGCATCAATCGGTTGGAAGTGCGACCGTTTATCTTTTATATGCATCCGTGGGAAATCGATCCGGGGCAGCCGCGCATCCATGCGGGATGGTTGTCTACTTTCCGGCACTATACGAATTTGAGCCGGTGCGAGAAACGGCTGAGCCGGTTGTTGCGGGATTTTCGATTTGCCCCGGCAAGGAACGTGCTGGAAGTGTTGTCCATGACGAAGATCGATATCATGGGACCATTAGGCTGAGGTAGCCTGATTAATCAATAGGTAAACCCCCGGCTAAGCCGGGGGACTCCCCGGGTTTGACCGTTCCGGCGGTCGGTTGAATCTCTACGGGTCCATTCCCCGCAGCTTGCTGCGGGGTCGTTTATTTTGTGTCCACAGTGGGTTTGGATGAAGCCACGCTGGTTGACTCAATGAGGTAAGCCCCCGGCTCTGCCGGCGGACTCACTGAGGTTTGACCTATACGACGGTCGTTGTGAATTCTGGAGTCTCGACCAAGAGACGAGGATTCACGATGAAAGAGTATCAGAGTCTGAGCCATACCCGATGGGATTGTAAGAGGCTGTTTGGAAATGTCCGCCTCAAGCCAGGCGCTCCAGCATGATGCGGATCATGACCATGTAGATCCAGGCCTCGTCCGTCCGGGGAAGTTTACGCAAGCACTTGGGGGCGATTTTTCACGAACTTGCCGGCCATAAGGAGTCGCGGATCATGGAAGGGCACCTGATGCCGGATCATGTGCACATGTGCTTGAGCGTGCCGCCGAAGTATGCGGTCTCGAACGTTGTGGGATACCTCAAGGGTAAGAGTGCGATCTTGATCGCGCGACGCTTCGGGGGTCGGAAACGGAATTTCACCGGTGAGGTGTTTTGGGCGCGCGGTTGTCTCGACCGTGGGTTTGGACGAAGCGGTGGTCAGGGCCTATATCCGCCAGCAGGAGCAGACGGATGAACATTACGACCAGATGAGGCTGGGAGGGGTATAGCCGCCTTGGGCGGCTCACGGTGTTATCAGCGCTTTTGATGCGCTCATCCAATAAGCCCCCGGCTTTAATGGAATGGACGCCCCTGCCCGAAACGGCATCGAAATGTCAAAGTGGAAGTGTCAATGCGACCACTTGATCGAGAGGAGCGTCTAAAATGAAGGCTACGACACTTGGCATCGACCTAGCAAAGGACGTTTTTCAGGTGCATGGTGTGAACGAACAGGGCAAGGTAGTCCTGCGGAAGCGACTCAAACGTGCTCAGGTTACTGAGTTTTTTGTCAACCTGCCACCGTGCAGGATCGGCATGGAGGCGTGTGGCAGTGCGCACTATTGGGCGCGTAAGCTCCAAAGTTACGGGCATGAAGTCAGGCTCATGGCTCCCCAGTTCGTCAAACCCTACGTCAAGGCCAACAAAAATGATGTAGCTGATGCTGAGGCGATCTGCGAGGCGGTGTCCCGACCCAACATGCGGTTTGTGCTGATCAAGACTATCGATCAGCAAGCTGTTCTGGCGCTGCACCGTGCCCGACAGGGTTTCATCAAGGCTCGCACTGCCCAGGCTAACCAGATTCGTGGGCTGCTGGCCGAATTTGGGATTGTCATCCCTCAGGGGCGAATCCATATCGCTGCGAAAGTACCCGACTTGGTCGAGGATATAACGGTCGAGTTGCCATTACCTTTTCGAACGCTCATCCAACGCTTAGTTGAGCATTTGAAAGAGTTAGATCGGCAGGTTGGTGAGATTGAATCCCAGATTAAGGCGTGGCATCGTGACAGCGCACTCAGCCATAAGCTTGAGAAAGTCCCCGGGATAGGCCCGATCACCGCCAGCGCACTGGTGGCTACTATCGGTAATGCCAAATGCTTTGAGAATGGACGGCAAATGGCTGCATGGCTGGGATTGGTACCAAGGCAACATTCGACTGGCGGTAGGAATGTGTTGCTGAGCATCAGCAAACGAGGTGATGTTTATCTGCGCACGTTGCTGATTCACGGAGCACGTTCGGTCTTATACGCCGCTCAGCGGAAAAAGCAGGAATTGGGGGGCTGGTTAGGTGGATTGGTCAAGCGGCGTCATGCAAACGTGGCGGCCGTAGCACTGGCCAATAAAAACGCAAGAATCATATGGGCATTGTTGGCTCACAACTGTGAGTTTCACCCCGACTATACGGCCGCTCACGTGACCGGATAATCGGACGATCAACAGGAAGCTTAAGAGCAGTGACCAGCCCAGGATACTCAACCCACTGATTGCTCTGGCATTCATGCAGTGATGGCAAGATAGGTTAGACCGTGGTTGAGCAAACCTGGCCCCGGCAGTGCACATGAAGTGCGAGGCTTTGCTGAGGACTCAATCAGCGGATTCCATCAGGGACACTATAGTCCGGATGTAGTGGAATGGCCTCGACTCCCTTCCATAACGGCGTCGATGCGCCAAGATGAACAATGGTATTTCATCTGACTGGATAGAGAGGGAGGCCGTCATGAATATGAGTCTGTTAGCGATTGACCTGGCAAAGAACGTCTTCCAGCTCCACGGTGTCGACGAGAGCGGGCAACCGGTGCTGTGCCGGCAAGTCAGCCGCAAGAAGCTGCCTCAAGTCGTCCACAACATTCCACCCTGCCGAGTTGTGATGGAGGCCTGTGGGAGTGCGCATCACTGGGCACGTCGCTTCCAGGCGATGGGCCATATGGTGGAACTCATCGCGGCGCAGTTCGTCAAGCCGTTCGTCAAGTCCCAATAGAACGACCGAGCGGATGCGGAGGCGATTGCCGAAGCCGCATCTCGCCCGACCATGCGTTACGTGCCGATCAAGACCATCGAGCAGCAGGACGTGCAGACCCTGCACCGCGTTCGCAGCTTGCTGATGCGCGACCGGATTGCTCAAGGCAATCAGATCCGGGGGTTGCTGGCGGAGTACGGAGTGATCGTACCCCAAGGGAGCACCCAGGTGTGTAAGCTGCTCCCCGCGATCCTGGAGGATGCCGACAACGATCTGACCGTGCTGACGCGGCAGATGTTCGCGGAGCTATACGAGCGGTTGGTGGCCCTGGACGAACGTATCGCCCATTACGATCGGCAGATCCAGCAGCTGCATCGCGCCTCACCCCAAAGCTGCCGACTGGAGCAGGTACGCGGGGTCGGCCCCTTGATCGCGACCGCCCTCCTGGCCAGTATCGGGGATGCGAAGGCCTTCAAGAACGGACGTCAGTTTGCGGCTTGGCTGGGTCTGGTCCCGCGTCAGCACTCCAGCGGCGGAAAACCGCGGCTGCTCGGCATCACCAAACGGGGGAACACGTATCTTCGGATGATCCTCGTGCACGGGGCACGGGCGGTGGTCGCGCAAGCGACTCGTCGCGATGACCCGTTCTCGCGGTGGATCGACGCACTGCGGAAGCGACGGGGGACGAACGTCACCGTGGTGGCCGTCGCCAACAAGACGGCCCGCGTGATCTGGACCATGCTAGCCAAAGGCGAGGACTATCGACCCGCCGTTTGAGGTCCCACTCGCCCATGTGACCTCTGCGTATTGAGAACAGGAGAACTACTCGTCAACGATTGCGCGCGTGGTTTCAGATGATGGCGAAGCAGGTCGGACCGTCGGCAGCAGAGCCTGGGCAGCCTTAGGGTCGTTGTACGAGGCCGTGGATGTATTCAAGGCGTTGCCGAGCGGATTCCATCAGGGCCCGATGCCGTAGCATCAGCGAACAGGCCGAATGTATATACGCAGTCGAATACCTGACTCAGCCAACAAACGAAATCCCGTGGCAAAGGGAGCGAGGCCATGTATATGGCTGCAATCTTCACCTTCATGCCATTATGAATTGAAAGCTTGGCAAACCAGGGGCGTCCATGTATGCCGGTGGGCATTTAACTCAGTGATGGCGATGCAGCGAGAGCGACGGTTGTGAAAGTGATCAACGTGGTAGGCGCCCGCCCGAATTTCATGAAAATGGCGCCTATTATCGAGGTAATGAATCGATATCCTGAGGAATTCGATCATATCCTCGTTCATACGGGGCAGCACTATGACGAGCGAATGAGCCGATCATTCTTTGTCGATCTTGGTATGCCGAAGCCCGATATTGATCTGGAAGTGGGTTCGGGATCCCATGCCGAGCAAACGGCCCGGATCATGGTGGAGTTCGAAAAAGTCTGCTTGCGAGAAAAGCCAGACCTGGTCATCGTGGTGGGCGATGTCAACTCGACGATGGCCTGTGCGATCACCGCCAAAAAGCTCGGCATTAAGGTAGCCCACGTGGAGGCTGGACTGCGCTCTCGCGATATGGCGATGCCCGAGGAAATCAATCGGCTCTGTACCGACGTGTTGTGCGACTACCTGTTTACCACTGATCACTTCGCCAATGAGAATCTCCTGGCCGAGGGCGTTTCACCCGACAAGATGGTCTTTGTCGGTAATGTGATGATTGACACCCTGTTGAAGCATCGGGAACTGGCTCGGGGCTTGGGGTTGGTCGAGAAGTGGGGATTGCAGTCTGGCGGATTTGCTACCCTAACGCTCCATCGTCCAGCGAATGTTGATGAACCCTCGATCTTCAGGGGGATTCTGGAGGCTTTGCATCAAGTTGCCCAGGAGATTCCGATCATTTTTCCGAGCCATCCACGGACGAGGAAGAGAGTGGAGCAATTTGGATTTGGCGATTACTTTTCCGATACCGAGAAGCCTCGCGGCTTATGGATGACGGAGCCACTGGGATACCTTGATTTTCTTCATTTGAACATGAACGCCTTGATGGTGATTACCGATAGCGGTGGCTTGCAGGAGGAGACGACGGTTCTCGGCGTCCCCTGCATAACGCTGCGCAACAATACCGAGCGGCCAATTACCTGTGAAATGGGCACGAACTTCGTCGTGGGAAACAACCGCGATGATATCCTGCAGCACGCTTCTAAGGTCTTGAACGGAGCGGCACCACGCGGCAGAGTCCCGGAAAAATGGGATGGCAAAGCTGCGGAGAGGATCATGGATTTCTTGAAAGATTTAGCGAGTAACAAATGTCTGAAAAGTAAATCAAGAGCGTTTATTTTTGAAAATCAATAGCTAAGGGTTACCATAGTGCAAAAAATTGGCCATTCTATTACCCAAGCCAGTTGTCGATCTTGTGGAACTCAGTTGAAGCATACTTTCGTAGACCTTGGTATGTCGCCACTCTGCGAAAGCTACGTCAGCCTTGAGGGGCTGAACCAGATGGAGCCTTTTTATCCTCTGCACGTTTATGTCTGTCATCACTGCTTTCTCGTGCAGTTGGAAGAATATGTAAGAGCAGAAGATATTTTCAGTGAATACGCCTATTTTTCTTCCTATTCGGACAGTTGGCTGGAACATGTGAAAAACTATACGGATATGATCGTGGCACGGCTAAATCTCAATCAGCAAAGCAAGGTTATGGAATTGGCCAGCAACGATGGTTATCTGCTTCAGTATTTCGTTAAAAAAGGGATACCGGCCTTGGGAGTGGAACCCGCTGCCAACGTGGCAGCCGCCGCAGCACAGAAGGGAGTACCCACCGTTGTCAAGTTTTTCGGTAAAACGACAGCGCGAGAACTGGCCACCGAGTTCGGCAAGGCCGATCTCATCATTGGCAACAACGTACTGGCGCAAGTGCCCGATCTGAATGATTTCGTGGGTGGGATGAAAATCGCGCTCAAACCGGAAGGTATCATTACTCTGGAATTTCCCCATTTAATGCAATTGATGAATCAGAATCAATTCGATACCATCTATCATGAGCATTTCTCGTACTTTTCGCTGATTGCAGTAGAGAATGTATTAGCCAGGCATGACCTGCGATTATTCGATGTCGAGGAATTGCCGACGCATGGTGGATCGCTCAGGGTTTATGCCAGCCATGTGAACAATGAAAGCAAGCCGGTCAACGAGCGCGTAATCGAATTGATGAGCAGGGAAGAAAATGCCGGATTTTATCAGCTTGATCACTACTTTACTTTTGGCGAGCAGGTCAAGGAAACCAAGCGAAAACTGTTGGAGTTTCTCATCAAGGCTAAGTGGGAGGGTAAATCGATTGCGGGATATGGAGCGCCGGGGAAAGGCAATACGCTGTTGAACTATTGTGGTATCCGTACCGATTTCATTGATTATACGGTTGATCGCAACCCCTACAAGCAGGGTAAATTCCTGCCGGGTACCCACATACCGATCCATGATCCACAAAAAATCGCGGAGACGAAACCCGATTACGTGTTGGTTCTTCCTTGGAATTTTAAGGATGAAATCATGGAGCAAATGAAAGGTATTCGAGAGTGGGGTGGTAAATTTTTGATACCAATTCCTAAGGTCAAGGTTCTATAGCCTCCGGTACTTCTTGAGTACCGTGACGCATTCATCGCTTGCCAATCTTTTTGAACCAATTTTTTAAATAAAATCAAACCATGAAAATTCTCATCACTGGTACGGAAGGCTATATTGGCTCACGCATGGCACCGATCCTTGCTACACATGGCCACGATGTTACTGGACTGGACACCGGCTTTTATCGCGATGGCTGTTTGTATCTTGACCCTGTTGGCATGCCAATGGCTCCGCGTACGATCTATAAGGACCTGCGCACGGTCGCACCAGAGGACTTTGAGGGCTTCGATGCGGTCGTGCATCTCGCGGAGCTATCGAACGACCCTCTTGGCCAAAACCAGCCCGAGATCACATTCAAGATCAACCACGAAGGTTCGGTTTGTATCGCCAAAGCCGCCAAGCAGGCGGGGGTAAAACGCTTCGTCTACGCCTCCTCTTGCAGCGTTTATGGCGTGGGCTCTGGTGGCGACTTCCTCGATGAAACGTCGCCAACCAATCCACAGACCGTATACGCCCAGTGCAAGGTCAATGTGGAGCGAGACGTGAAAGCCCTAGCAAGTAGCGATTTCTGTGTCACCTTTTTACGTAACGCGACCGCATACGGTCCCTCGCCCCGTATGCGCTTCGACATCGTGTTAAATGACCTGTGCGCGCTAGCTTGGACAAAGAAAAAAATCGCCATGGTGAGCGATGGAAGCCCATGGCGTCCAATCGTGCATATTGAGGACATCATCGAAGCGTTCCGGTGTGCGCTCGAGGCCCCTGTGGAGGGGATCAACGGCGAAATCTTCAACGTGGGGGCCACTAGCGAAAACTACCGTATACGCGAGATCGCCGAAATTGTCGCCGACGCGTTTCCGGGCTGTGATGTTTCCGCTGGCCCGCCGGGCGGTGATAACCGTAGTTATCGAGTGTCATTTGAGAAGATCAACACGATGCTACCGGGTTTTGCTGGCCACTGGACTGCGAAGATGGGTGCCGAGGAGCTGCGCCGGACTTTCGAACGCATCGACTTCGGGAGCACAGAATACGAGTTCCGCGCGTTTACCCGACTCAAACAGTTAAAATACCTGCAACGAACCGGACAAGTCGACGACGATCTCTTTTGGAGGATGATGTGAGATATTTAGATCATAATTGATATACTTCACTAGATGTCGCACAGGTTAGACATGAAAGTAGTGCTTTTTTGCGGTGGGCTCGGCACTAGGCTGCGCGAGCATTCAGACACAATTCCAAAGCCACTAGTCAATGTTGGTTACCGACCAATCCTTTGGCACCTTATGCGCTACTATGCCCATTTTGGGCACAAAGATTTTATTCTCTGTCTCGGCTACCGTGGTGACTTAATTCGTGAGTATTTCCTGAACTTTCGAGAAGAGATGACGGCCGATTTCGTGATGTCCGACGGTGGTCGAATAATCGAGTTGCTCGACAATCAAGGCGCGGACGATTGGCGGATTACCTTCGTGGGGACTGGCATGCACTCGAATCTTGGCCAGCGGCTGATGCGAGTTCGCCACCTGCTGCAGAATGAGAGCATGTTTCTTGCAAATTACTCCGACGGTCTCAGTGATCTTCCCCTCAATGATTATATTGCTCAAGTTCAGTCGCGCGATGTGATCGCTAGCCTTCTTGCCGTACGCCCTTCACAGAGTTTCCATGCTGTTCGCACGGACGAAGATGGATTCGTAACCGACCTTGAAGAGGTAAGTAAATCAGATTATTGGATCAATGCCGGTTTTTTCTGCCTGCGCCAGGATATCTTTGATTACATGCGCGACGGTGAGGAGCTAGTGCTCGAGCCCTTCCGTCGGCTCATCGCGCAGCGCCAGCTCTTTACCCTCAAGTATCCCGGCTTTTGGGCTGCCATGGATACTTTCAAGGACAAGATCATGCTTGATCGCATGGAAGCGCGCGGCGATTGCCCGTGGATGGTGTGGAAACGATAACCAGGGGCCGAAAATTTGCTCCGGCAATTTTCTTGCGGTGTGCGCGGTGACGCGAAAGCGCTCTGGTGGCAAAAGTAAGTCATGATGAGACTACAGATCCAATCTCCTCCCGGAGAACCGTTTCGGTTGCTCTGCATAGGGGCACACAGCGATGATCTGGAGATCGGGTGTGGCGGTACCATCCTGACGTGGCTAACTTCAATGCCGGCGGTTGAAATCACTTGGGTTGTTCTCAGCGCGCGTGCCGAACGGGGCGTAGAAGCGCGCAACAGTGTCGATGCACTGCTGCAACACGCTACACGGTCGCGTATTGTGCTTGGGGAATTTCACGATGGATTCATGCCGGCCCAATACAGGGAAATTAAGGAATTTTTCGAGGGATTAAAACAGGGAGATGAGCCAGACATTATCATGACTCACTGGCTTCAGGACCGCCATCAGGATCACCGGCTGGCAGCCGAACTAACCTGGAATACTTGGCGTAATCATCTTATTCTCGAATACGAAATAGCAAAGTACGAAGGCGATCTTGCGCAGCCTAATGCATATATGCCGGTTTCCGAGCATCTGGTGCGATCCAAGGTGATGCATCTCGAGCGCCACTTCGCCTCGCAGCGGAGCAAAGACTGGTTTCTAGAGGATAACTTCTATGCTTTGATGCGCTTGCGTGGGTTGGAATGTCGCGCGGCTAGTGGTTTCGCCGAGGCGTTCCATGCGCGCAAATTCGTCTTGTAATTTCATGGTGCGAATGTTGCTTTGAAACCAAGGCTAGCCATCAATGACTAAAACTCCTCTAATTAGCATCGGCATACCCGCCTACAATGCAGCGGCCCATATTGGTTCAACACTTGAATCGCTTCTAGCGCAAACTTTTGGGGATTTCGAGTTGATTATCAGCGACAATGCGTCAACCGACGCGACTCGCGACATAATCGAAGATTACAAGCTGCACGATGCCCGTATCTGCTACGAGCGGCAACCTGTCAATATCGGGGCGAACTCGAACTACAGTTTCGTCGCTCGCTGTGCGCGTGGCCAATTCTTTAAATGGTCTTCATCGAGCGACTGGTGCGGACCTACGTTTCTTGAACGGTGTAAGGACGAGTTGTTGGCTCACAATGATGCAGTACTAGCAGTACCTCGTACGCGCTTGTTTCAGAATGAGCCGGGAATATCGCAAGACTATGAAGATGATATCGAAATCCTCGACGATCAGCCTTCTGCTCGATTCGTTCGGCTGACCGGTACGTTGGCTCTAAATAATGCCATGAACGGACTAATACGCACGTTAGCATTGCAGCGCACACGGCTGATTGATCGCTACCGTCAGGCCGACATCGTATTAATGGGCCATCTTGCACTGCTTGGTAAGTTTCGTCTTCTCGATGAACGATTGTTCTATCGGCGAATGGATATAGCAACTGCTACCGCTCTTCAAGATCAAAGAGCCGTATGGAAACATCATTATCCGCAGCTTAATCCACAAACTTTATGCCAAGGTAGCAAGCGTCTAGTTGGCTGGATACGCGTAGCTTTATCGGCTCCTATGCCACTTAATGAACGGTTTCGTACTCTCAAATACGTCGCTAAGATGTGCTATTGGGAACGCCGCATTATTATGCATGATCTACATGGAGTATGTATCTACTTTACCCGTAGAACTTGGCCTGATTGAATCTGGAGTAAGAATCGCTGACCGAGCGCGTAGTATCGATAATAATGAAAAAAGCTTCAGATCAATTGCATGCTTTGCTGCTCGATGAGCGGGCGGTTGAGGCCACAGCGAAAGAAGGCGAGGCGATGCACGCGCTGTTACGCGAGCTTTTTCCGCTCCCGAGAAGCATTACTGGCGCAGGACTACGCGCCACCGTGCGCCGACTGGGTGAGGTAGTTCCGCTTGAGATTACTGAGGTCCCCAGTGGGAAGCAGGTTTTTGACTGGACCGTGCCCGATGAGTGGTCCATCAAAGAGGCATTTATCGAACACGAAAGCGGTCGCCGCTTTGCCGACTTACGGGATTCAAACCTGCATGTGGTCGGCTACAGTATGCCGTTGGAAGTGACGCTGACGTTGGCAGAGTTACAGCCGCATTTGCACTCATTGCCCGAATATCCGGACTGGATACCATTTCGCACCTCTTTCTACTCACCAAGTTGGGGGTTCTGCCTCGCTGATCGCGAGCGACGATCCTTGCCAGAAGGTCGATACCGTGTCGTTATTCGCTCCCGGATCGGTCCCGGCAGCCTGACGCTGGCTCAACACGTCCATCGAGGTACCAGCGACGAAGAAGTGATTATATTCGCTCATGACTGCCATCCGTCACTGGCCAACGACAATCTGTCGGGACTCGTGGTCGCTATCCATCTTGCTGCCTTTCTGGCGCAACAGAGCACACGCTACACCTACCGCTTTGTCTTCGCCCCAGCAACGATCGGGTCGATCGCTTGGCTAGCGATGAACGAGGCGCGCTTAGAGCGCATACGCCACGGGTTGGTGCTATCGCTGCTAGGGGGAAGTGGACCTTTTCACTACAAGGTTTCGCGCGCCGGTAACCGAACGATTGATCGCGCCGCGTGGCATGTATTGCACACTGAATTTCCCGGTGCCCGGCGCTTGGATTTCCTGCCGTGGGGCTACGACGAACGCCAGTTTTGTTCTCCAGGAATTGACTTGCCGGTTGGTCGATTGACCCGCACGCCGAATGGCGAATTTCCCGAGTACCATACATCGGCAGACAACCCTGCCTTCTTGTCTCCAGCCGCGCTCGGCGAGGCGTGGCTGGCATGCCTTAAAATCTTTGAATCGCTCGAATGCGACGCCTCGTACGTTAATCTGTCGCCGAAAGGTGAGCCGCAGCTTGGGAGGCGGGGCCTGTATCGCACCACCGGCGGCTATCAGGATATGCCCGAGTGGCAGTTGGCGCTACTTTGGGTGTTGAATCAGTCCGACGGCGGTTTGTCCTTGCTCGATATCGCCGAACGTTCCGAATTGCCGTTCGCCGTGATCGCTCGCGCAGCGAGGGACCTCGAAAAGGTTGGTCTGCTCGCGCGAGCGCCCGGACTTTAAAGAGAAGGCCGATGGGGCGCTTATTTGATGTCCACGCCCTCGGAGTGCTGCCGTTGTGCGCGCTGCTGGGCACGGTTTTGCTCGGCTCTTGCAGCCGTGACAACCCGGCCGATGACAGGGCGTTCTTGGCGCGAACTGTCGTCGACCAGCAGGGGCCAATCGAGCCGTGGGGCAAGACGGTTGGGGACATTGATGGTGACGGTCGACCTGACTTGGTGGTAGGCGGACGCGACGGCGGTGGGCTGGTTTGGTACGAGAATCCGAGCTGGCACAAGCATGTGATCGCTACCGACGGAGCATTCAGTACCGATCACGAAGTCGGGGACATCGACAAGGATGGTCGCAATGATGTCGTTAGCCTGATGTATGACCGTCTCGTTTGGTTTCGGAATATCGGTGATGACCGCTGGACGATGGCGGAGATAGACCGGCAGCAGCTTCACGACGTTGAGATCGCGGACCTCGACGGCGATGGTCGGCTCGACATCGTTGCAAGAGGACAGTTGGCGTTTAGAGGCGCAGGTAACGTGCTGTTCCTCTATTATCAACGCGGGGAAGATGGATGGGACAAGCGCACTATCAAGGTTCCACATGGCGAAGGGCTCAAGCTTCAGGATATCGATGAAGACGGCAAACCGGACATCGTCATCAATAGCATCTGGCTGAAGAACCCGGGTGGGCGCGACGATGAGTGGCGACAGTTTGCGTTCACCCGTAACTGGATCTGGCCGCATGCCTACGTCGCGGTTGGCGATGTCAATGGTGACGGACGGCTGGACATTGCGATGGCACCTGCGGAACTTGCCGGCTCTCGCTACCGAATCTCCTGGTTCGAGGCGCCGGTTGACCGAACAACGGAGTGGGTAGAGCACGTGGTCGATCCCGATGTCGAGACCGTGCATCATTTCGTCGGCATCGCCGATTTCGACCAAGACGGGCGAGCTGATATCGCGTCCGCCATGATGCATCAGGGCAAGGCTCCGACGGAGGTCAAGATTTACTTTAATCAGGATGCAGGCCGCACTTGGTTCAAGCAAGTGCTTTCGACGAAGGGTTCGCACAACATGCGCATCGTCGATATTGACGGCGATGGCGATCCTGACCTTTTTGGCGCCAACTGGAGCGGGGACTACCAGAATCCCGAACTTTGGATTAATCTGACGTGCAAACCCGGCATCGGATGTCCGTGTTGGCGGCGGCACGAAATTGATAGTGCGCGGCCCGGCCAGGCCGTTTTCATCAACGCCGCCGATCTCGACGGCGACGGTCGCATCGACCTCGCAGCGGGAGCATGGTGGTATCGTAACCCGGGAAAGCCTACCGGTGCCTGGGAGCGGAAAGCGTTCGGTAAACCAGCTTACGATGTCGTTCTGCTCGCCGATTTGGATAGCGATGGGGATGTCGATGCGCTGGCGACACGGTGGCGTCAGTACGCGTACGATGCGCGTTTTGTATTCGCCGAGAATAATGGCCATGGCAATTTCCGCAAGCGTGCCGATCTTCCTGCTGGGGCCGGTGATTTTCTACAAGGCGTCGCGTTGGCCCGCTTTGACAAGGACGGATTGCTACAGGTAGGCCTGTCGTGGCATGCGGCGGGCAAGGGCGTCGAATTGTTAACTCTTCCGCAGCATCCAGCAGTTGAACCATGGCTTATTGAAAGTATTTCCCAGGAGTCGCAGGATGAAGCACTAAGCGCTGGCGATATTGACCGAGATGGTCGCATAGATCTGTTGCTCGGCACGCGCTGGCTGCGTAATGATGGCGGAAGTTGGAGCTTCCACACCATAGATCCCGAACGAAACAATCCAGATCGTAATCGGTTGGCTGATATCAACGGCGATGGTCGGCTTGATGCTGTGGTTGGGTTTGAAGCAATCAGCAAGCCGGGCGATGTCGTTTGGTACGAACAGGGTGCCGACTTCACGAAGCCGTGGCAACGGCATCACGTTGGCACGGTGATCGGCCCGATGAGCCTCGATATTGCGGACTTCGATGGCGATGGAGATCTTGACCTTATCGTTGGCGAGCACAACCTCAAGAACCCGGACTCTGCGCGACTGGTGCTATTCGAGAACGAGGATCGGCGAGGGCTGCACTGGCGTGAGCATGTCTTGCACACCGGCGATGAACATCACGATGGGGCCATTGCCGTTGACATCGATGGCGATGGTGATCTCGACGTGGTGTCGATCGGATGGGGCCACGGCAAGGTTCTGTTGTACGAGAATCTCGGATCGGCATGTTGGACGCATCAGGCAGCCGCGATCCGATGATCCACGCCGGTCTCGGGTCCCGTAATATTGCGCGAGCCGTGTCGTGTGTCGCGCACAAAACAAAGACCTGCTCGCGCGCATTCGCGATGCCTTGCGGTCACCACCTTGCGATAGTTGTTGCCGGTTTCGTTCGCGCGTCTGCGAAAGCGTTTTTCGAAAGAGAAAGTCATGCCGTCTGGTAGCGTTCAGGGAAAGATGGCTCGTGGCGCGTTGTGGATGCTGCTGCTAACAATTGCCGACAACACCTTAGGTTTCGTCAGTACGTTGATCCTGGTGCGCCTGCTTTCGCCCGCCGACTTCGGCCTCGTCGCGATGGCGTGGTCCTTCATTATCTTGGCTCAGTTGCTGGCTGCGTTCGGATTCGACGTTGCGCTCATTCATAAAAAAGATCCGACGGCAGCGCACTATCACACGGCATGGACCTTAAACGTGATGCTGGGGCTTTTGATCTTGCTGCTGTTGCTGGCTGTGGCAGGACCGATAGCGAGTTTCTACAACCAACCTGGTCTTTTCTGGGTGGTATGCGTCCTCTCTTTGGGGCCGCTCATCGGTGGATGCGAGAATATCGGTGTCGTGGTATTTCGTAAGGATCTCGACTTTCACAAGGAGTTCACATTCCAAATTAGTCGTAGGCTAATCGGGTTTGTCGTGACGGTATTGCTTGCATTCTGGTTACAGAATTACTGGGCTCTTGTTGTAGGCTCACTCACTTTGCGGGTGGCCGGCGTCGTCGCAAGCTATCTGATGCATCCGTTCCGGCCACGTTTTTCGCTAGCCCAAGCAGAAAGTTTGCTCGGCTTCTCTAAGTGGCTCATGTTAAACAACATCGTTGGTTTTCTGAAGGAGCGTTCGTCGGACTTTATCATCGGGCGCCTGCTAGGTGTCGCGCCGCTCGGTATGTACAATATTAACTACGAGATTGCCAGCATGCCGACCACCGCGCTATCGGCGCCGGTCAACCGTGCGTTGCTGCCGGGCTTCTCCCGCATCGCGCACGATCCCGAAGAGATGCATACTGCCTATAGCAATGCGATGCACATGCTGGCGCTATTTGCGGTTCCGGCGGCGGCCGGTATCTATACGGTGGCGCCGTTCCTCGTTCCAGTCGTGCTTGGGCCGAAGTGGCTGGCCGGCGTTTCACTAATGGAAATCCTTGCTTTCAACGGCGGACTATTATTCTTCCACTCGTCGATCTGCACGGTGCTGATCGCAAACGGTCATCCTGATCGCGTCGCCAAGACCAACGGCCTGTATGTGGTGATAGTACTGATCCTGTTTGGACTGCTGGTTCCCGGTTACGGCTTGATCGGAGCTGCTTTGTCGGCGTTAGGCGCGTCGGTCCTTAGTACGCCTGTTTACCTTTCTCAGGTGAGACGCAGTGTCGGCGTGCCGGCTTCTGTATTCGTGCGAGCTGCGGCGCACCCGGTCGTCGCCGCGCTGGCCATGGTCGGACTCGTGCGCTGGGTCCTGCCCGCGTGGACGCCCCAGATGAACTCAACCGAATCGATCGGTTGGCTTATAGGGGGCATCACGCTTGGGATCTTCGCCTACGGGGCAGCAGTGCTGCTATTGTGGCTGGCAGCGGGATGTCCTGCGGGCGCCGAGCGCGTGCTGTTAGAGGGAGCGCGGCAGCATCTCTTGAAACGCCACTCTGCGCCAGCCTCTACGCCATCCTGAAATTCAGCATCAGCAAAGGAGTTCTGCGTAAATGAGTCATGTAGCGTCATCGATACCGGTCCGGCTTGGTCTGCGCGTGGATGACTGGGTCGTCGTTCGTTCGAAGGAAGAAATCCTCGCTACGCTGGACGAAAATGCCTGCCTCGACGGCCTGCCGTTTCAACCCGAAATGCTTGCTTTCTGTGGGCGGCGGCTTCGAGTCGCGAAAGTTGCGCACAAAACTTGCGACAACATAAAAAAGACTGGTGGACGCCGCATGCTCAATGCGGTGCATCTGGAAGGTGCTCGCTGCGACGGTGCTAATCACGGCAAGTGTCAAGCCGATTGCGTTTTTTTCTGGAAGGAAGCTTGGTTGCGGCATGAACACGATGACCCGGCTGCGGTTGCCGACAATCGTGTGTGTACTGAATCGACCGTGTTGCGTGCGGCGTGCGTACCCGGCAATGAAAACGACGACCACGTCTGGGTATGCCAAACTACGAAGCTGTACGACGCCACTACGCTGCTGCCATGGTGGGACGTGCGCCAGTACATCCGCGACGTGACCAGCGGTAATCACAGTGCGTGGCACATGATCAAGCTGCTAGCTTTCTCCGCTTACCGGAAACTCGTCGAACGAGGTGTTGGTTATCGATTGCTGATTGGTTTGTTCAACTGGTTTCAAAGATATCGTGGCGGCAAGCCTTATCCTCTGGCACACGGCAGTATTCCCGATGGTCAACCAACCCCAACCGAAGTGTTAAACCTGCAATCGGGAGAGTGGGTTGAAGTGCGCCAGCAGGAAGAGATATTAGCTACTCTTAACGAGAGTGGGCTGAATCGCGGCTTACGTTATGACATGGAGATGTCGAAATACTGCGGTGGACACTACAGGGTACAGATGCGTGTTGAGCGGCTGATCAACGAGGTGACCGGCAAGATGATGACAATGAAAAATCCATGCATTCAATTGGAGGGTGTTTATTGCCGTGCTGAATGCACAAAATTGCGTCTAGGTTGCCCGCGCGCGTCCAATACGTATTGGCGAGAGATTTGGCTGCGTCGGGTCGATGCGGTGCCAGGTAATTTTAAATTCAGTAAGCTGCATCGCGCCTCAGAGTAATGGCAGCACAAAACCAGCGGTTTTTTATGGATAGTATTCACGGTCGCTTCCACACGAAAATGGTAGATTTGGCAGAGCATATAATTAAACGGTGTTGGCGCTCCTCCTGATAATTTAGGAAAAAATCGACAGGTTTGGCAATCCGGATCCGCCCATGAAGGTAGTAACTATACAGGACGAACATGCTGAATGGGATTTGTTGATCCAAGCGTTAAAAGGGACAACCTCCTATCATCGTTTTGGATGGAAGGCGATATTTGCTAGAAGCTTCGGGCATCGCAGCTATTACCTTGCCGCCATTGACGAAAAAGGTGAATGGCAGGGAGTGCTTCCGCTCGTACACATGCGTAGCAGGACCTTTGGTAATTTTCTGGTCTCTCTACCCTTCGTCAACTATGGCGGTCTGCTCTGCGAAAATAAATTAGCTACCGTTATATTGCTCGACGAGGCCGAAAAGATACGTCGCTCCTGCGGAGCAACGCACGTCGAATTGCGTCACGTAGCGTTCGGGCTTGAAGACTTGCCAACCAAGCAGCACAAAGTCACCATGATCCTTGACTTGGCCAAGGATGTAGACAGTCAGTGGAAACTCTTCAACCCCAAACTGCGTAACCAGATACGCAAGGCCGAGAAGAGTTGCCTTGAAGTAATAATTGGTCATTTAGAGCTTTTAGATGGATTCTATGAGGTTTTTGCTCGAAATATGCGGGATCTCGGTACCCCGGTTTATACAAAACGCTTTTTCCGAAATGTTTTGGAAACGTTTGCCGATTCCACCCGAATATTTTCTGTAAAATATCATAAACATTTTATCGCTGTAGGAATCGCTTTATGGTTCAGAGACACTTTGGAAATCCCATGGGCATCATCGATTAATGATTATAAATCGCTTTGTCCTAACAATATGCTGTACTGGGCGGCGATACGCTTTGCTATCGAAAATGGTTTTAGCAAGTTCGATTTTGGCCGTTCGACGCCTAATGAGGGAACTTACAATTTCAAGAAACAGTGGGGTGCGATGCCGGTGCCACTTTACTGGCAATATCTAATGAATGAGAGTAATAATATTCCAGAACTGGCACCATCCAACCCAAGATATCAGATGGCAATTCGTATATGGAAGCATTTACCGGTACCATTGACAAAAATCTTGGGTCCCTTAATTGTTCGAAACATACCATAACAATTTGGTTTTCAACTTGATACTGTTAATGTGATTAATTTAAGTAACTCATCAAAAGAAATCAGGTAATATTTTCGTTGAATTGACAGGAGGGGATTGGCGGCGATGAAGCGGATCGAACCCTTGAGCGACGCGGAATGCGAGACGCTGCGGGCGGCGTGGAAAGAGGGGCCGAACAGCCGGGTCCGGCAACGGGCGCAGGCGGTGTACTTAGCGAATCGGGGGTATGGACGCATCGCGCTATCGGCGCTGTTTGAGGTGGGTGTGGACACGATCAGTGCGTGGCTGGACGGATGGGAGCAGGCGGGATTGCGGGGGTTGTATGACGAGCCGCGTTCGGGAAGGTCGCCGATCTACACGCCAGATGAAGCCGCGCGCCTGTGCGTGTGGCTGGACGAAGAACCCCGCCAACTCCAGCAGGCGCACGCGCGGTTAGCACAGGTGACGGGCAAAGCGGCCAGCCGACAGACGGTGCGCCGGATCGTCAAAAAAAAGCCTACCGCTGGAAGCGCGGCCGCCGACGGGTCAAAGGCCCCCGCGATGAAGTCGCCTTTCGGGCGGCGCACGCGCGCCTGACAAAACTGCGGCAAGCCACGCCCAAGGGATCATCGACGTGTTTTACTTCGACCAAAGCGGTTTCACTCTCATGCCCGTTGTGCCGTATGCCTGGCAAGCCCGGGGCCAAACCCTGACGATCCCCAGCACGCTCAGCCCCCGCCTGAATGTCGTGGGCTTGATCAGTCCCGCCCACCAGAGTTACTTTCAGACCGTGACCGGTGCGGTCACCTCGGCCACCGCCATCGCCGTGCTGGACGCCTTCGCCGCCCAGACCGCTCAGGCGAAGAAACTGCGCCTCGTCGTCCTCGACAACGCCCCCATCCACACCCGCCGCGCTTTCCAGGCACGGGTGATGGATGGGTTCCGCCAGGGCGTCGCCTTGCATTGGCTGCCGCCCTATAGCCCCGAACTCAACCTCATCGAAATCCTCTGGCGCAAAATCAAATACAACTGGCTCCCCCTCAGGGCCTATCTCAGCTTCGATCACCTCCAATCCGAACTCAAAAACATCCTTGACCAGTTCGGATCAAAATACAAAATAACTTTTGGATGAGTACTTACATGGATCTTTCTTTCGTCATTCTAGCATGGAATTCAGAGCGCTATTTGGAAAGATGTATTGATAACATTGACCAAGCACTAAAACAGACAGATTTTTCCTATGAAATGCTCATTTTGGATAACGGCTCAACGGATAATACACCCACTCTTCTGAAACGATTGGCTGATCAACATGCCGGTGTCGTTATCCCATTTTTTGTTCCCGAGAACATTGGTACTACCAAGTCACGTAACCGTTTGTTTCGGCTCGCCAAAGGCCAGTATCTTTGCGTCATGGATTCTGATGCGGAATTACAGCAAGGCGTGATTGAGGTTTTGCTTGTAACAATTGAAAATGATCAACGACTGGGAATAGTTGTACCTCGGATCCTTTATCCGAGTGGTGCTTGGCAAAAATCCTTTGATCGATTTCCCACCCTTGTCAACAAAATTAATCGTTTTGTTCGTCTTCGCTCGATAGAAGTACAGGAGTCTCTTCAACTTAGGGAAACAACGCAACCATTCTACATCGATTATGCTATTTCCGCTTTTTGGCTGATGCGAAGAGAGCTTTTGAATAAAGTTGGTTTACTTGATGAGCAGATTTTCTACTCGCCGGAAGATGTGGATTTCTGTCTCCGCGTCTGGAAATCGGGCTATCGAATTCTCTATGTTCCAGCCGTTTCAATCGTCCATCATACCCAGGAAATTTCGCGTGGGCTCAAGATTAACCGGGCCAAACTGAGCCACACGAAAGGATTGTTTTACTATTTTTGCAAGCATCGCTATCTCCTGCGTCGGCCTCGGTTCCTACTCGAGGCCACATGAATGATCGCTGTCATGTTGCATCGTAATAAAGTAATAATCATAATCGACTGACCCTTACGGGCACCTCGAAAAACCTGGTTATGAGAAAATGGGGTTGTTGATTTCCGCCAAGAGTCTGGATGTCCGATGATCAAAGACAGCCTGTTTGCCGCCGAGGAACGCGAAGCCCAGTTGGACCGCCTGGGTGATGTGCTGCAAGTGATGGAGCGGCACGTGGACTTCAAGGCGCTGGCGGCGGCGGTAGACCGAGTCGCACCGCGCCCGGGGCGGGAACGCGGTGGGCGTCCGCCGTTTCCCACGGAACTGATGGTACGCGCCTGGGTACTTCAGAATTTATATGGACTGAGCGACGAACAGCTGGAGTACCAAGTGTTGGATCGATTGAGCTTCCAACGTTTCCTGGGACTGCGACGCAGCAGTCAGGTGCCGGACCGCACCACATTTTGGACCTTCCGCGAGCGACTTACGACAATGAAGGGGGGAGACACGTTGTTCGAAGCCGTGAACCGCCAACTGGCGCGGCATGGCTATATCGCTCGTGGCGGGCAGATGGTGGATGCCAGTCTGGTTCCGGTCCCTCAACAGCACGTCACCGAGCAAGAACGGGAACTGCTGAAGGAGCGGGCGATGCCTATGGATTGGAAGCCGGCCCAGCGACGGCAGAAGGACACCGAAGCTACCTGGACCAAGAAGCACGGCAAGTCTTATTTTGGCTACAAGGTCTCGGTCAGCGCCGACCGGCGCTACAAGCTGATTCGCCGGGTCAAGGTCAGCACCGCCTCGGAGAACGACACCCTACACCTGGAGGATGTCCTGGATCACGCGAACACCGGTCGCGATCTTTATGGCAACAAGGGTTACGTCGATGGTGAACGCGAGCGGCGCCTCAAGGCTCAGGGCTGGCGGGTACACATCCAGCGCAAGGCCAAGAAAGGCAAGCCGCTGTCCGCCTGCCAAGCACGTCGCAACACCCGCATTGCCCGGGTCCGGGCGCGAGTCGAACACGTCTTCGCCGCCGTGGAGGAGATGGGCGGAAAGCTCCTCCGTTGCATCGGCCTGGATCGAGCGACCTTCCAACTCACGGCGAAAGCCGCCACCTACAATCTGCGCCGCCTGTGCAGTCTCAAGAGGTGCGGTGTGGTCGCCTTCTGACACCAGTGGTGCGCCCGGAATCACCGTAAACAGCGATTCCGGGCGAGAATGCGCCTTCTCGATGGGAGCAAGGCCCAAAAATCACGAGGCTAACGCCTTAAGTTCCTTTGCTTTTCCTGTTTTACTGGGTTCATAACCAGTTTTTCGAGGTGCCCTTTACGCATGTGTGGTATCGCCGGAATCATCAACGTTTTTACTCCGCCCACTCCTGCGGAGATCGGGGCCATGATTGCGGATATTGCATATCGGGGGCCGGACGGGGCTGGTCAGATTTGCCTCGATGAAGAAGGAGTAGTACTTGGCCACCGGCGGCTGAGTATCCTTGATCTGACTGAAGCTGGTAACCAGCCGATGGCCAGCAGCAATGGTCGTTATTGGCTGGTATTTAATGGCGAAATTTACAATTATCTGGAAATCCGAAAAGAACTTGAGTCCCTCGGTTGTTCATTTCGTTCCAATAGTGACACGGAAGTGCTATTGCAATCCTACGAGCAGTGGGGGGCAGCATGTCTACAACGGTTTATGGGCATGTATGCCTTTGCTATTTGGGATCGTGAAAGACGAGAACTTTTTGCGGCCCGGGATCGTCTCGGTATCAAGCCATTCTATTACCGGGAGACGGCTCATGGCCTTCTGTTCGCTTCCGAGATCAAGTCGATTCTATCAGTACAGACCGGCTCGCGCGAAGTCGAAATATCTCTGATCGACCCCTATTTGGATTTTGGTTATATCCCTGGCGAGGATACGCTTCACAAGGGGATCAAACGGCTGTTACCAGGCTATACGCTCACATGGCGCAATAATCGTATCACGATTTCCAAGTATTGGGACTTAGGATTCGATGTCCAGAATTCTGAAGATATCGCTGTTTGCGCCGACCGAATCAAGCAACTCTTACAGGATTCGGTCGCTTTGCATCTTCGCAGCGATGTTCCACTTGGTGTCTTCTTGAGTGGTGGGCTCGACTCCAGCGCAGTAGTCGCGCTACTTTCACCCGGTGCTAGCTGTCGACTCAAGACTTTCTCAGTAGCCTACGATTTCGGACCCGATTACGACGAAACTCCCTATGCCCGCCAAGTCGCTGGCGCTTTCGCGACCGACCACCACGAAATCCGGGTAACGCCACGACAGTTCCTGGATTTTGTGCCCAACTATATTTGGCATATGGACGAGCCGGTTACCGAGGCGGCGGCGATCTCGCTCTACTATGTCTCAAAACTAGCACGGGAACATGTCGTGGTTTGTTTGAGTGGCGAAGGTTCCGATGAGCTGTTTGCCGGTTACGATTTCTATACGTATAACTTGATGATTGAAAAAGCCTACCAATGGTTTGGGGCTGGATTCTTTCAAGGACTAACCGGGTTGACCGCGAAAGTGGCCCGGTTTGCAAAAATTCGAAAATACCTCGAACTGGCGAGCAGTTCCTTGGAAAATCGCTACCGGGGAATTTCCAGCTACGAGCAGAGCAAAAAGTCTAGCCTCTACAGCGGAGGTTATGCAGGTTGCGCCGCTGAGGGTAATTCTCAGATCAACACCTTTATCGAAGGACTCTTCAACCGTTCGCGCCACTGGGACCCACTGAGTAGAATGCTCTATTTTGACACTAAAACCTGGCTGGTTGACGATCTCCTAATCAAAGCCGACAGGATGAGCATGGCAACCTCAATCGAACTCCGAGTCCCATTTCTCGATCATCGCCTTGTTGAGGCAGCGGCGGCTATTCCTTCCTATTACAAGATTCATAGTACCAAGACCAAGTTCATCCTGAAAAAAGCTCTCGAAGATCTGCTACCAAAGAGCATTTTGCGACGCCGGAAGATGGGCTTTCCAACACCGTTAAAAATCATGTTTCGAGGTGAGCTTTTCGATTACGCTCGTGAAACCCTGCTTTCGCAGCAGGCCATTGGCCGAGGCTACTTTGATCGAAATCAGGTGGAGCGACTCCTTCTCGATCATCGGAGCGATAAAATGACCAACCACCGGGAGATCTGGCAGTTGGTGGTTCTGGAAGAATGGCACCGTCGGTTTGGGTATTGATTCGCCCTCGACCTCTTGAACGAATACTCGGATCTCGTTAGGGAGCACCCTGATATTAGGAGCGAAATTGAGAATACTATATCATCACAGGACATTAGGTGATGGGGCTGAGGGAATCCATATCAGGGAAATGGTCAAGGCTTTTCGAGAATTGGGCCATGAGGTTAAGGTTATCGGCCCCACCGGCGAGCCCCAGCCAGAGTCTTCACAAAAATCGAAGATTCTAAGCAACCTGAAACGGTCGATTCCATCCACCTTGTACGAACTTCTTGAGATTTTCTATACTGGGTACTGTTTCTTGAAAATGACTCGGGAAATCTGTACGTTCAAACCCAATTTTATCTATGATCGTTACATCACTTTCAATGCGGGGACGGTACTGGCTGGCATAACGCATCGAGTGCCGGTTTGTTTAGAGGTAAATGCTCCATTGGCTTTAGAACGGAGCGTCGAACAGGACGAACGACTCTTCTTCCGCAAGATTGCCTTGTTGATCGAAAAATGGGTTTGTACCCATGCCATGCGAACTGTTGTAGTCTCGACTCCCCTGAAGGATTACCTGGAATCAATCGGGGTTCCTTGTGGCAAGTGCATCGTCATGCCGAACGGAGTCAACCCAGAATATTTTTTTCCAAGGGAGAAAAATATAGCCTTGCTTGATCAACTCGGGATTCCTGTTGATGGCTTCATACTTGGTTTCACCGGGGTTTTGCGCCCTTGGCATGGACTTGATCTTTTGCTAACGGCAGTGTCTAGCCTAGTAAAGCAGGGTCGCAATATGTTTCTCCTTATCGTGGGAGACGGCCCCTACCGGGTTACGATAGAGAAAATGGTGCGCGAATTGAGATTAGAGCATCGTGTGCAAGTTACTGGCCATATTCCGCATAATAAAGTGCCTCAATATGTTTCTCTCTTCGATGTGGCAATCAGCCCCCGTGCAACATTTTATGCCTCTCCGATGAAGGTGATAGAGTATATGTCGCTAGGCAAGCCAGTAGTTGTTCCAGCTACTCCCAATTTTTTTGATATCATTGATGATGGGTTAAACGGGATTACGTTTGAAGAGGGGAACTTAGATGCCCTCGAACAGTCACTCAGTTATCTCTATAACGCACCAGACTTGCGCAGAGAGATTGGAGTTCGTGCGAGACAAAAAGTCGAACGGAGACTCAACTGGCGGTGGAATGCAAATGAGGTATGTCAACTCTTTTCGATATGAATTACTGATCGTAAAACAACCATCCTACGTGTATGTCACCGCCTCTCTCTGTTTCCGCATTTCCGACCCCCGTTTTTCGCTCGCTATGGGCTAACACAGGGCCATTCGCCGACGTGTTGCGTGGCTACAATAGTCGATTCAGCTCTGGAAGGGCCGCAATTTATTGGGCTTTTCGTGGCCTCGGACTGGCCAAAGGCAGTACTGCATGGATGCCCACGTATAATTGTGGCGTCGAAGTACAGGCAGCCCTCGATGCTGGCCTGATTGTACGCTACTATCGGGTAACGCCTGACCTCTCCGTCGACGAAGAGGATCTGGAGAAGCAGCTTCGAAGTTGCCCCGGACCGGTGCTGCTCATCCACTACTTCGGTTTTCCTCAGACCGGCATCGAACGGATTTTCCGACTTTGCCAGGAATTGGGTTCTGTACTGATTGAAGATTGCGCTCACGCGTTATTCTCATCACTTGGCGAAACCCCGTTGGGCTTGTTTGCGCCGGTCTCGGTGTTTAGCCTCAGAAAGACGTTGCCGCTCTATGATGGTGGGACCTTACTCGTGAACGGTTCTCGGTTCGGGACTCCACCGTCGCCAAGTCCTTCGTTAGACCCCTACAGATGCATGGTTAAGGACGCTATTCGGCGCACTCTCGGGCTCCATCTCACGGAAGCACTTCGCCGCTGGCGGGCAACTGGAAAAGAGCCTGAACCGGCCAGACCGGCTTGGGAGTTCCAAGCTTCTTATTACCGTCAGGGTTTTTCACTGCTTTCCCACCGCTTGGCATCATCGGCAAACCCTACTGCCATTGTCGGCGCAAGACGACAAAACTGGCAGAGAGTTCACAACCGCCTCTCCACTCTTCCGGGACACCGGCCGGTCTGGAACAAACTGCCGCCCGGGACCTGTCCCCTCTTTTACTGTTTATGGGCACGTGACCGGGATTCCGTGATGGAGCGGCTTTCTGAGGCTGGCGTCGAAACCTTCCGCTTCGGTGCTCGCGCTCATCCGACTCTAGATTTGTCTTCATATCCCGAGAGCCTTGCATTGCGTCAATTTATCCTTGGATTTCCCGTGCATCAAGGGCTAGATCCGCACTTGCTTGATCGAGCTCTCGACATCTATTGTAGTTTGTAAGGTTATCCACTCTTGCGCATTCTCCAACTTATCTACAGTCTGGATTACGGTGGCTTGGAGCAGATGGTAGCCAGCCTTGCTGTTTGCCAGAGTCGTAGCAGCCACTCAGTCCGTGTGGCATGTCTGTGCGAGCTTGGTCCGCAACCGCTCGGGCTTTCAACCCTCGCTGCGGCTGGAGTTGAGGTTCTGACGTTCGATAAGCCGCCAGGATTTTGCTTTGAAACCCTGCGAAAGCTCGCCGTATATTTGAAAGACCAGCGAATCGATGTGATTCATACCCACAATCACCTTGTCCACCATTACGGAGCAGTCGCAGGGCGTTTGGCCGGTTGTCCGGCTATCTTGAACACATTGCATGGGACCGCTACGCTCCAGATGCACCCATTGGCAAAGGCATTGTTCTGGTTTTCATGTGTGATCAGTGACAAGATCGTATGCGTCTGCCCGCAGGTCCATGAAGTCTTCCGCAAAACCTTTCGTTTGCCAGACAAGAAGCTCTGTGTCATCGATAATGGCATCGATCTGTCACCATTCCTTGAGATCCCGCGTTACCCGCTGGGCGATGCTGTGACATTTGGCAATATCGGCCGCCTCGATCAGGTCAAGGACCAGCAGGGCCTGCTCCGCGCATTCGCCATTCTACGAAAGACACATCCTCATGCGCGCTTACGTCTCTTGGGGGACGGGGTCTTGCGGAGCGACCTCGAGTGCTTGACTAAAGATCTGGCAATCACGGAAAATGTCATTTTTGAGGGGTTTAGCTCCGACACCGCTCGGTTTCTGAGCAGCATTGACATCTATGTCATTTCTTCTCGGAGTGAGGGTCTGCCGCTTACATTGCTTGAAGCTATGGGCGCTGCCCTCCCTGTTGTCGCCACTGCGGTTGGGGGAGTTCCAGACATCCTTGGTAATGCGCAGGGCGGTTGGCTCTGCCCTCCCTGCAATCCTAACGAACTCGCTAAGGCTATGGAGAAGGCACTACTGTCGCCAGATCTTGGCATAGTTGGTGCCCAGAACCGAAAGGCTGCACAAGAGCACTACTCGGTGGAAAGGATGACTAGGGATTACGATCACCTCTATAAACAACTTTTATTTGGCCATTAGTTAATTCCACTGCTGAGTCCTTAGCCCCAACCGACTTGCCTTTTTTCGATCTACTCTTTTTCCATATCGCCGAAATGTGATATTCCAATTTTCGGTGCTGCAGACTTAACCTCCCGCTCTTCCTACTGACGCTGTCTCAGTGATAAATGGGCCTTAGATTTCCAAGTGAAATTGAATGAAACTAGAAGTAATTGAAGATATTCACAGATTTAAACAACTCGAGTCTGATTGGGGGGGGCTAATCACAAGATACCCTGGAAAGAACCCCTTCCTTACTTACGAGTGGATGATATCGTGGTTGGAGGTTTTTGGCAAAGAGGTACAACTCTTGGTCCTAGCCGTCAGAGACGACGACACGCTTCGCGGGATTGCCCCTCTTTGTATTAGGGGTGGGAAAGTGCTGACTTTTATCGGTTATCCTCAAAATGACTATGCCGATTTTCTAATAGACCCTGCAACACCGGAAGTATTAGGAGAAATTGTTTCCACAATTTTCTCTCTCAAAGGAAAGTGGAGAAAGATAATCCTGGATCAATTCCGCCAAGAAAATTCGCAGTGGCAGCAAATACAAGGGCTGCTGCAAAAAAGAAGAATTCCTTTCCGATTGGAATTATCCGATGCTTGTCCTGTAATGGTTCTCCATGATATTGCAGCCGCTAAGAAAATGTTCTACAAACGCAATTTTAATAAATATGTTAACTGGTTCAGACAGCATGGGAAGTTTAGCTATGATGTTTATACTGAAAATCATATTGCGATGCAACGTTTAGATGACCTCTTCTCTCAACATATTAGCCGATGGGAGGGAACTGCCACGCCTAGCACTTTCAAAACAGAGGAAATGAGACAATTTTATAGGGCGTTTGTGGGTCGAATGCACCCAAAAAGATGGGTCCAACTCTCCAGTTTAACGCTTGATGAAAAATTTCCAGCTTTATGTTTAGTATTTGAATATTACAATATTTTATACTTGTACAAAGGCTGTTTTAACCTGGAATTTAATAAGAAATCCCCCGGACAAGTGATCCTACGGTATTTGTTTGATTATGCAGTCGAGCGAAGTATTATAGAACTCGACTTTACTCGCGGTAACGAGGAATACAAAGACAGGTTTGCCAATGCCATTCGCCGTAATCGCCGCATAATAATTTATAGGAGCACCTTATCAAGGTGGATGGCAGATATGTTTCATTCCTTTAGATATTCAAAGTTGGTTGACATCCTTTATAGAAACAAGTTGGTTCAGAAAACTAAATATCAGATACTTAGACTTTATCATGGACACTAGAAAGCCTAATGTCAGGCTGGTGATATTGAACAATCACTTGAATTACAATCAATAATGATAGCTTATGATCAACGCAACACCTATCCAATGTAACATTTGTGATAGCAGAACGAAAGTATCATATTTGTTCTCTGGTATTTCAGAAATCAGCAAACGGTTCGCTTTATCCCTTCTCTCCATCATAGGTGCATTCCGTCTCAGCGAATACCTATCGAGCCGTAATTTGCTGGTTTTAACCTACCATCGCATCATCCCACGAGATTATTACCAGGATAAAACACGGCCACCTAATACTCTCTTCACCGACGAGTTTGAGACACAAATGGCTTTTCTAGCTAAGCGTTTCAACGTACTTACTGGTGGTGATCTCCGCGCGATTATGAGCAGATCAGCAACCATTCCGCGCTACTCGCTGGCAATTACTTTCGATGACGGGTACGAAAACAACTACACACACGCTTTGCCTATTCTTCAGCGGTATGGCCTGACGGCTACATTCTTCATAACCACAAGCCTGATTGGCGAAAAGAGGCAACATTTTTGGTTCGACCGCTTGGATGCCCTATTGTCGCGGGTGGCCCCAGCAGTTATCCTTGAGCGGTTATGTCGGCTTGACTCATCTCTGCCGATCTTGCCTACCACACAGATTCGTCCCTATTTCAAGACGCTTCCTAGCGTCCGCCAATCGGAAATTTTGGATCGCTTGGAACAGCAGTTCGGGCATGCTGGTGCTCCATTTGACGACAGGACAGTGTATGGCATAATGAATTGGGATCAAGTCCGCTTGATGGCTTCGGCCGGCATGACAATTGGTTCTCATACTGCCAACCATCAGATCCTCGCCGCAGTCTCCCCAAGTGAGGCTTACACCGAAGTCCTGTTGAGTCGTCAGCGCATTCAAGAGGAAACGGGTCAAGAGTGCTGGTGCTTCTGTTATCCCAATGGCGAACGTCGGGATTTCCGTCTATCGGATGAGCTTGCCATTCAAAATGCCGGTTACCTCTGCGCCTTCACGCAAATCCCAGGATCGATAAACAGTCATACTCTTCGATATGCTCTTCCTCGGATTCCCCTCCCGGATACGGGAGATCTGAGAGTTTTTCGAAGTCATGTTTCTGGGATCTACCGTGTTTATAAATCCATTTTTTCTCGGAAGTAGGGTAACGTGCACGAGCGGCCGCACGTTCTAACATTCACGACTCTTTTCCCAAATCAAGAACAACCAGCGCATGGTCTCTTTGTCCGAGAACGAGTCCTAGCGTTGGCAAAGTTAGTTTCCCTCCGCGTTGTAGCCCCAGTTCCGTGGTTCCCGCGAGTCCGCGTACTTGGCGAACGGTATTATCGCTATTCCTTGGTACCTACGAGGGAGAATCATAGTGGTATGCCGGTTGATCATCCACGTTTTCCCGTCATTCCAAAGCTATGCAAGGTGGCGGATGCACTACTTTTAGCGGCCGGGTCACTAGCCTATCTACAGAAATTACGTTGTGAGTTTCCCTTCGATATTATTGATTCGCACTGGGCGTATCCTGACGGTGCAGCAGCTGCAATTCTGGCTAGTCGTCTTGGTGTTCCATTCTCTATCACTGTGCGCGGCGATGACATTAATATCTTTCTCAGTGAATTCTGGCGAGGGCCTTGGATTCGCTGGGCTCTCAGAAAAGCCGATCTCGTTATTGCGCTATCCACGGAGTTGAAAAACATTATCGTAGCCGAAGGCATCGCTGAATCAAAAATTGTTGTGATACCCAATGGAATCAATGCTGAGAGCTTTTATCCCGTTGATCGTAAATTGGCGCGAACTCGCCTTGGCCTCCCGGCTGAAGGTCGCTTTCTCCTGTCTGTTGGGAGGCTCCACCAATCAAAGGGGTATCCAATTTTGGTCGAGGCCGCAGGCCGACTCATTGGGAGATTTCCAGATCTCCAAGTTTTCATCGTGGGATCACCTGACCATGAGGCAGATGCGCGCCCCGCAATTTATGAAGTGGCTATCCGTTGCAATATGGTGGATAGATTGCATCTAGTTGGTGCACAGGATCCCTCGATGCTGAAGTATTGGTACGGAGCAGCTGATGCCTTCTGCCTTCCAACATCTCGCGAGGGATCCGCAAATGTTCTTTTTGAGGCTGTAGCCTGTGGTTTGCCGTGTATCACGACACCCGTGGGCGGAAATCCAGACGTCATCAACAGTCGAGAAGTGGGATTCCTCGTCGGCCCAGACGTGGTGTCGATGGCCGAAGCAATCGCAGTCGCCCTTTCCCAGTCATGGAATACCATGCGCATATCGGAACATGGGCGCCGCCGCAGTTGGCAAACCGTGGCAGAGGAATGTCGGAACCACCTTTTAGCAATCCTCGATTTGCCTTCTCGAGGGCGAGTATGAGGATTCTATATTATCTCTATTAGCAAAGACCCTATTAGCAGACCCTCAAAAATGCAACGACGGCTAAACGTTTTGGTGTTTGCTTACGTATTCCCCCCCGACGCTGGCAGTGGAACGTATCGAACACTCTATTTTTCGAATAACTGGGTAAAGGAGGGCGACAATGTAACAATCATCACTGTCAAAGAGCAAGATTTCCTATCATCTGTATCGTGTGATCACGGCCTACACGAGGCAGTTCACCCTTCGATTGAGGTTGTCAGAGCCTCGGCAAAGAGACCACTCCAGAAACTTCTGGCCATAAAAAACGGTTTAAGAAACGTTTTCCGCCGAAACACGTCCGCGACACATGACGTCAATTCCATCGAGAAAACTTCTCAACTGCAAAATCTTACCCGTGGCCAACGCATCCTTCGTTTGCTCAAAGATACGATAACAGATTTACTCTCTTGCCCAGATGAGCATATTGGATGGATACCAGATGCTGTACGACAGGGCTATCGGATTACTAGAGCAGCGCGCGTTGATTGCATTTATGCAACAGGAGGTCCTTGGAGCTGCCTAATTGCTGCTACCATTCTTCACAAACTCTGTAATGTTCCATTAGTTTTAGATTTCAGAGACCCTTGGGTTACAAACCCGAACCTGCTAGGTAAATCCGGTTTGTTAAGATCCATCCAGACGATAATGGAGTCAGCCTGCGTCAAATCTGCAAGGGTGGTGATAGCGAACACGGAGGAATTAAGGCAAGACTTCATAAGTCGTTATGCTTACATAGATCCAAACAGATTTGTTACCATAACAAATGGCTTTGAAGACATTACTCGCGTTACCAATTATTCCAATAAGCACTTTACAATCGTTCACGCGGGAACATTGTATCAATCCAGAAACCCGATAAATTTCTTGAGGGCTATAGTTGATCTGGTGAAAGATAGAATGTTGCAGACTGAAACACTCAGAGTTCAACTCGTTGGTGGCATATCAATAATTGACACAACCATTGAGTCCGAGCTACGTTCTAAGGTATTACAGAGTGTATTGGAGATTATTCCACGAGTATCACATGATGAAGTGCTCCTGATCCAGCAAAACGCTTGCGCGTTACTTCTTATCCAAACGGGATTCCCACTCCAAGTACCGCGAAAATTATATGAATACATTTCACTGGCTCGGCCTGTTCTTGCCATCGCTGAGCATAACAGCGCAACCGCAAGGGTGATTAATGAGCTTCATTTAGGTTATGTAGCTGAAGACAATGTTGATTCGATAAAGAGCGCAATCATGGCACTCTATAGGGACTGGAAGTCAGGCGAAATCCCAAGTATCAATGAGGAAATATTGCATACTTATAGTAACCGGTATTTGTCCAGCAGACTTAGAGACATCTTGTTTAACTGCAGAATCCATGATGATCATTCTACTCTATCTAAATAGGAATAGACAATGCTTCCCATGAATTTACCTCTGATTAGCGTTATTCTGACTACATACAATCGTTGTAATTTGCTTCCACGGGCTATAAATAGTGTTTTGGAAAGTACATATACAAATTTTGAACTCATTATCATAGATGATGCATCTTCTGATAGAACTTCGGAAGTGGTTTCGCAAATAATTGATTCAAGAATTCAATATGTAAGAATGCCTCAAAATGGCGGCGTTTTACGTGCAAGAAATCATGGTTTTGACATAGCCAGAGGCGATTATATAACAACACTGGATGATGATGACGAGCTGTTGCCAGATGCGCTTAATATTATAGCTGAAGAATTTGAAAAATCTGCGAATATGGGTATTGAGATTTTATGGTTCGATTGTGTTGACATTGACGGTGCTCACGTAGAGCCAGGTGGAAAGATTGGACTAATGCCGATTCTAGCAGATGGAATTGTCAGTTTCGAAGATTATTTATGTGGTCGCATTAAAGGAGATTTTTTGCTGGCTTTCAGAAAAACAGCGCTTCAAGGAAATAGGTTTAACGAAAAATTAAGGGCGCATGAAAGTCTCTTGTGGTTGCGTATTCACCGTAAACATAAGGCTCGCTATGCTGCAAAAGTTATTTGTAATAAATATGCGAAACATGGTGGTGAGTACCTTACCCATATAGATGTTAGGCTTGGCCAACTTCAATATACGGTACTTGCATTATCACAATTTATTGATGAATTTGGAAATGACTTAATTCATTTATGCCCTTCAGTGTATGGTAAAAGACTTGCTTACCTAGGATTACATCAAATGGCTGTAAATAATTTTGCATCTGGCCGTTCATTAATTTTGTGTTCACTTAAGTATAGATTTTCCATGAAATATGTTCTCTTTTATATTTTTTCCTTTTTTATTACAGAAAAACATGTAATAAATATAATCAGGTGGGTGGAATCGCAGTAGAGATTTGTTCGATTATTTCTTTCAGTTTATTTGCAGGTCTTACAGAACGCAGCGCGAAATGAGTAATACCGCAGTTTTATTTACATCGCTCTTCTTGCTTGGCTTGCTTCTTGCCTTCTTGAGGCATCCAATTTACGGTATATATTCATATATGCTTGTGTTTTACATGGGACCTGGAGAGGCCTGGTGGTCAGAGAATATCCCAAATTTGCGATGGTCACTGCTTGCTTCTGCCATTACCTTGATTGCTGCCGTTGTTTATCCATCGCCTTCCTTTAAACCACCATGGTATAAATTATCTCCTGTCCGATGGCTTATTGCTTTTACCCTGTGGTTATGGATACAGATTCCTTGGGCGATAGACCTGGATAATCATATTTTTCTGGCATCTCTTTTCACTAAATATATATTTCTTTATGCCATTTTTTATACAATTATTTCAGATCAAAAAAATATCAAACAATTTTTTTTTGCTCATATCATCGGGTGTTTTTATTGGGGATTTTTGGCTTACCAGAATCCTGGTTCTGGTCGTCTCGAAAGCCTTGGTTTTGGTGACGTCGCAGGATCTGCCTTTGCCTCGATGCATCTCGGGACTGGCCTTGCATTCGCAGGCTTTGCCTTTCTTGGTATTTCTGGAATTCAGAGGTGGTTCGCTTTCGGCGCAATTTCTTTTATTCTCAATGCAATTATCCTGATGGCAACTCGTGGAGCTTTCGTAGGACTCTTAGTAAGTGCTCCAGCTGCTTTGTTCTTTACCCCTAAAACTCAACGCCGTTTAATCATCATTTGTCTGGCGCTCGCACTGATTCTTCTTTTTCAACTTGCTAATGATCTTTTCTGGTCTCGGATGTCTACAATTCCTGTTAGTAATACAGAAGTTGTGGAGAGAAGCGCTGAATCCAGAATTGACATCGCCCGAGCTAACTTCCAGATGTTTCTTGATTATCCATGGGGAGTCGGTCACCGAGGAAACGAAATCCTCAGCCCCCGCTATATGCCATCCTATCTTCTTACAAATAAAGGTGAAGTGCAGATCCGATCTGCGCATAATACATTAATGGCTGTATTGGTAGATCATGGTTTCGTTGGCTTAACCTTATTCCTCCTATTTCAAATATCCATCATCCGTTCACTAATCCGCCTTAAATTTTGTCAAACACCAACTTTTTTGATGGAATTTGGTTTCTACTTGGCGGCGCTTGGTACCTCCTTAGTTATTTATTGGGGAAATGCTCAATTTGCTAATATGACTAAGGCGGAAGTGGTTATTTGGATTGCTGTCCTGACTGGTGCGCTCGAATGGATGGCGAGAGCACCTCTACAATCTCAGGTATTAGGACCTGCCGCTGAAGTCAAACACAAAGCTACCTAACCCAGGGCAATCGCGCTATGAGAGGGGTTGACAGGAGGCTGATTGCCAAGGTAACGGGACGGGGTTGCTTTGGTGGAGAGACCCGATGTTGCCCAAACTGTTGGACCCACGCCCGTATTTTGC
>WBZL01000782.1_pt1 | contig 35187 bp, 28 predicted proteins | sample 5204291 | NCBI WGS metagenome assembly WBZL01 (sample SAMN12344345, study PRJNA552823) | activated sludge metagenome | biome: Activated sludge suspended growth; feature: Nitrification reactor; material: Wastewater; isolation source: activated sludge from nitrification reactor of wastewater...
GAGTCTCCTGTGCTCTTCAGGGACTCTGACACAGGCAAAGAATCTGAACTAATCCATTAGTTTTTAGCTTCGTTGCATCCTGTTGCGTCAGAGTCCCGGTAAAACGCCGGAGACTCTGACGCGGGCTAAAGAGAGTATTTGTTTACAAACTGTTTGGCGAGAACATCCGAGACTCGACCAAGTGTTGCCTAGGCGGGTAAAATCATTTCCAACAAGCTCAGTGGACCTCTGTGAAAACTCAGTGAAACTCTGTGTGACAATGAGAAACTTTGCAAAACACAAGAAGTCTGTAGATTCCGAGATTCAGTATTCCAGTTTTCTTGCGGAACCGTTTGCCTCAATTACCCACAGTCTCCCGTCGCCTCTTGTTCTGTTTGTATAAATGAGCCTGTTTGAGAAAGGATCAAAGCTTGGAGAAATGGAAAGGTCAGTGACGACTTGTGATAAATTGTTTGTTGACTCTTCAAATTTATAGACATAGCTGCTTCCGTTTCCGAATGTGGAAGAAAAATAAGTTTGAGTGCCCGACACTGTTAGATGAGAGTTGTCTAGGTAATTGTCAGAATTAAATTCTCTAATCAGACTGTTACTCAGATTCTGATGATCGAATTTCACCAGTGCATCGCCTCTCCTTATTCCTCCTCCATGACTCAGTGGCTGAAAATAATACAAATATCTTCCATCAGGGGACCAGTCAGACCAACTGCAGTTCACATTCACTACAATTAAGTTTGCACCATAGGGATCAGTCACATAAAGAAAATTGCCATTTATCCAGGCGATCTTTCCGTTGGTCTTATTCCAGCTTGCTTTTCCGATGCCCTCTCCGGAAGCAAATACCCTGCTGATTCCTGATGCAAGATTTAGGATCATAAGTGAACCGCCCTGTTCATAAATGATTGCCGTATCCAATGGGGACCAATCCGGATTAGATGCATTCCCAAACACTCTCTGAACTTTGTTATTTCCTGACGAATCCATCGTGTAAATTCCGGACAAGTCGAACTCAAGATCATTGTGCGAGAATGCAATCATTTTGCCTGATGAAGACCATGCCGCATCAAAATCAATCTGAGAGTATTCCACAGTACCGGACGGGCTGTTGATCTCATCTGACGAACAGGATGACATCAGCAAAACCAAAAGTAAAAGCAGAGTAATTTTGACTGTATTCATAATTTTTTTTTCAAATTATGCAGAATAGATTTTTATAGAAACAGAAATCCTTGAGTTGTGAGTTGAGAGTGGTGAGTTGAGATGCGCAGCTTGTCTCAGGAGGTTGTATCAAAACCTCTCAACTTCCGAATCCTTGGCTTAGAATGATTAATTGTATCTTAATCTTTCTTTTGATACCGCTAAGAATTTGTTAACAATTTGTGCAAAGTGACTTTTCTATTGGTAGATCCCTGCATTCGCAAGGATGACATCAACAGAACCAAAAGCAAAAGCAGAATAATTTTGACTGTATTCATAATTTATTTTTCAAATTATGCAGAATAGATTTTTATAGAAACAGAAATCCTTGAGTTGTGAGTTGAGATGCGCAGCTTGTCTCAGGAGGTTGTATCAAAACCTCTCAACTTCCGAATCCTTGGCTTAGAAAGGATTAATTGTATCTTAATCTTTCTTTTGATACCGCTAAGAATTTGTTAAAAATTTGTGCAAAGTGACTTTTCTATTGGTAGATCCCTGCATTCGCAGGGATGACATTCTTGGTTGTTTGAGCCCGAATATCTCTGTGTAACTCAGCCAGCTCAATATTAACAAATAGGCAAACATTTTACCGCCTTTTGAATTGTAATTTCACCTCATCGAAATTAAGTTGATCCTTATGCCACCATCGAACCTCGATAAGATAGTTGTAAAGGGCGCGCGCGTCCACAACCTCAAAAATATAGATATTGAGATCCCGCGGGACAGTCTCGTAGTCTTCACAGGGCTCTCCGGATCAGGAAAATCTTCACTCGCATTTGATACAATTTACGCTGAAGGCCAGAGACGATTCATGGAAACATTGTCTTCGTACGCAAGGCAGTTCATCGGAGGAATTGAAAGGCCGGATGTTGATAAGATAGAAGGACTGTCTCCGTCCATTTCCATAGAACAAAAAACTATTTCCCAAAATCCCAGATCAACTGTTGGCACGGTAACAGAAATTTATGATTTCATCAGACTTCTGTTCGCACGTTGCGGCACGCAATACTCACCTGACACGGGACTTGCAGTAACAAGACAAAATCTCGAACAGATTGTTGACAGTGTTTTTGCCCTGAAAGACAAATCAAAGATCTCAATACTTTCCCCTGTTGTGAAGGGAAGGAAAGGACATTACAGAGAACTCTTTGAAGAGATCGGATCACAGGGTTTTACAAAGGTCAGAATTGACGGAGAGATGAAGGACATAAAGCCCGGAATGAAGACCGAAAGATTCAGGATACATGATATAGAAATTGTAATAGACCGTCTTGCCATCAACAACAAATCAAGGCCAAGATTGAAAGACTCAATCGAGACAGCGCTGCGGCACGGTGAAGGAGTTGTGATAATCAACGACGGAAAGACGGACAGAATGTTTAATCAGAATCTTTCCGACCCTGTTACCGGAAGAAGCTTTTCCGAGCCGGCTCCAAATTCATTCTCCTTCAATTCACCTTACGGCTGGTGCAAAGATTGTTTCGGACTCGGTGAAAAAAAGGAAATAGATATTGATAAGATCATTCCCGACATGGGTCTCACAATAAATCAGGAAGCAATTGTTCCTCTTGGCAAGCCGCGGAATACTTGGATCTATTCGATCTTCAAAGGACTGATTGAAAAACTTGGATACGATTTTGATACGCCGTTAAAGAAATTCACCTCGGATGACATAGATGTTATCATGAACGGAACGACAGAAAGAATAAGATATACTCATGTAAATTCACTCGGCAGAACAACACAGTATCAGCACAAATTTGAAGGACTTGTAAATTACATTAAGAGATACAATTCCGATTCAACATCAGAAGCGATCCGCTTATGGGCGGAGAGTTTCATGGCGGTTACAAAATGCAAGACATGCGGCGGCGGAAGGCTGAATGTTGATTCTCTGTGGGTGAAGATTGACGACAAGAGCATTTTTGACATAACACAAATGTCCATACTTGATTGCAGGGAGTTCTTTGCCGGACTGAAACTTGATGACAGAAAGATGATTGTTGCATCTCAGATATTTAAGGAAATCAGATCACGATTGGAATTCCTGCTTAATGTTGGTCTTGATTATCTGACACTCGACCGCAGCGCCAGAACCCTTTCCGGCGGCGAGGCACAGAGGATACGGCTTGCAACTCAGATAGGTTCTCAACTTACCGGAGTTCTGTATATTCTTGATGAGCCATCCATCGGACTTCATCAGAGAGATAACATCAAGCTAATCAACTCGCTTAAGAGCCTCCGCGACATCGGCAATTCCGTCATTGTTGTTGAGCATGACAAAGAGATGATTGAGTCATCTGATTTCATAGTTGACCTTGGACCGGGTGCAGGTGAGCATGGCGGAGAGATTGTTGCTTTCGGTCATCCGACTTCTCTCAACGGAAGTTCCATCACCGGCAGATATCTTTCCGGCGCGGAGAAAATTGAAGTGCCCGGAATTCGTAGAGAAGGTTCCGGAAGATCCCTAATGTTAAAAGGTGCCAGAGGAAACAATCTGAAGAATGTAAATCTGAAGATCCCACTCGGCAAATTCATTTGCATTACCGGCGTAAGCGGTTCAGGAAAATCAACACTGATAACTGAAACTCTTTACAGGATACTTTCCCAGAAATTTTTCAAAACACCGGAAAGGCCGCTGCCTTACGATACGATCGAAGGGCTTAGTCAGATAAAAGACAAGCGAAGAGAAAAAATTGTTGACAAGATCATCGAGATCGATCAGACACCCATAGGCAGGACTCCGAGAAGCAACCCGGCTACCTACACGGGATTGTTTACATTTATAAGGGATATATTCTCCAATTTACCTGAATCAAAAATACGCGGATACAAACCGGGTCGATTCTCTTTCAACGTGAAGGGTGGTAGGTGTGAGGCATGCGAGGGCGCAGGACTGCAGAAGATTGAGATGAATTTTCTTCCGGATGTCTATGTAACTTGCGATGTATGCAGAGGCAGGAGATACAACAGAGAAACTCTCGAAGTCAGATACAAAGGAAAATCTATATCTGACATTCTTGAGATGACCGTGGAGGAAGCAGTGGAATTCTTTGATGCCGTACCGGGACTTAAGAGAAAACTCAAAACACTTCATGATGTGGGACTTGATTACATCCGTCTCGGACAGCAGGCAACAACACTTTCCGGAGGTGAAGCGCAGCGCGTTAAACTTTCTACGGAGCTTTCAAAGGTTCAGACCGGCAGAACAATGTACATACTTGATGAGCCGACAACCGGATTGCACTTTAAAGATATTAAGATGCTTCTTGATGTGCTTAGCAAACTCGTTGACAAGGGCAATACTGTGATAGTGATCGAACATAATCTTGATGTGATCAAGAGCGCAGACTGGATCATTGATCTGGGTCCCGAAGGCGGGCAGAAAGGCGGACAGATAATTGCCGAAGGAACTCCGGAAGAAATAGTCAAGAATTTCATTAAGAAGTCTCACACGGCACAATATCTGAAGAAAGAATTGCACCTCTAATTTGGTGTAAAGGCAAGACTTCAATTAAGAGACAAAGCAATACATCGGCAACAAAATATTAAATGGAGACTGGTTTCCTACCCTGCAAGCAGAATTGTTAAAACAAAGGTTCTGTTCATTCTGCAAGATCAATATTAAGAACCTTCTTTAGCGCATCGGCAACTTTGTCTAGCAGTTCATATTCAATTGTAAGGGGCGGCAGAATTCTAAGCACAGTCATACCTCCCGGCAATACAAGAATTCCCTCTTCCATCAGTTTTAGTATGTAAGGCTTTGGTTTTTTTCTGAGTTCAATTCCAATCATCAAACCTATCTGCCTTATCTCTCTTACCATTTGCAATTCAGATTCCTGCAGCTTTTTCAGCAGGTATTCCCCTTTTGCCTTTGCCTGTTCTGCGAGTTCATTTTTCAACATAAAGTCAATTGCAGCAATTGATGCCGCGCAGGCCAACGGATTGCCGCCAAATGTCGTTCCGTGTTTTCCTACGGGGATAACTATCTTCTCGGAACATAGAACTGCTCCCATTGGAATTCCACCTGCAATTGCTTTTGCCAGGCAAAGTATATCCGGTTGAACATCAAAATGTTCACAAGCAAAGATCTTGCCTGTCCTGCAAAAACCTGACTGAACTTCATCTATAATGAGTATGATGTTTCTCTCGTCACAAAGTCTCCTGATCTTATCAAAGTAAACTTTATTGCCAATATTGATTCCTCCTTCTCCCTGCACCACCTCAAGCAAAATGCCCGCTGTGTTTTCCGTCACTTTCTCTTCAAGCTTTTCAAAATTATTGAATGGCACATGCACGAATCCAGGAACAAGCGGTTCGAATCCATCCTTATATTCTGCTTTGGCTGTTGCACTGAGAGCTCCCATGGTTCTGCCGTGAAACGCTTTCATAGCGCAGATAAATTCTTTCTTACCCGTTACGATCCTTGCAAACTTCAGCGCGGCTTCTATTGCCTCTGTTCCGGAATTACAAAGGAATGCCTTTGTCAGATTCTCAGGGGCGATCTCAACTAGCTTTTCAAGAAGTTCCGCTCTCTTATCATTATAGAAGATTCCGGGAACAGTGATCAGTTTCTTTGCCTGATTGAAAATTGCTTCTGCAACATCAAGGTTTCCATGTCCGATGTTTGCAACACCGTTTCCCGAAACACAGTCGATGAATTCCCTTCCTTTGTCATCAATTATGATCGCGTTCCGTCCTTCAACTGCAACAATGTCACGCTTCGGATATACGTTTAACTCAAAGTTATCCTGAACAGCTTTGAAATCTTTCATCTTAGTATTGTCCCCTTTCCGTTTAAAGCATCATTTACAGGGTGCTCTGTTCTGCCATCGCTTATGATTACTTCTGCAACTCCGTCTTCAAACAGTTTTCTTAATGCATGCATCTTTCTTTTCATTCTTCCTTCCACCTGTTCTTCTCTCATTAGTAATTCTGCTTTTGACAACTCCTTGACAACAGAATCTTCATCATCCTTATCATCGAGAAATCCCGGAGCTTCAATAAGCTGTATGATCTTGTCAGCTTTCAAATCTCTCTGCAGGATGTTTACAATATCATCATTCTCCGAGTTTATGGCAAAATTGTTTTCGTCAATGATCGGAACGCAAAGCACCGGTGTGTAACCGTTGTTCAATAACAACTTCAGCAGTTCAGTATTAACAGAAGCGGGCTTCCCGGAATTGTCTCTTACAATTTTCAATTTACCTTCCTCTCTTACCCTGATTCCCTGATTACGCTTTCCCTGAATGACCTTCCCGTCAAGTCCTGACAATCCTATAGCGTTTATCCCATTCTGCTGGCAAAGCTCTACAATTCTCTTGTTTCTTAATCCGGAGTAAGCCATCATCATTACATCTATTGCCTCATCATCTGAGAATACGCTGGAATATCCTGATACTGAAGTAAGAGTTTTCTTCTGCAATCCAAGTTTCGCCATCAACTCATCCCTCAGATGATTCGCTCCGTGGATTATTATGAACTTTTCCTTTAGGGCGGCAATGTCGGAAATGATTCCCTTGAAATTTATCTGCTTTCCTCCGCCTATCTTTAATATTATCATTAAAATTTGATTAGTGTATCATTTGGAAAATCTTTTGCATCTAATTGTGATGGAATCTGATCAGAGCAAATGATCAATTCATTGGCTTCTGAATACTTCATTGTAAAATACTCTTCATCTTCATTGAAATGAGAATATGCAAAGGTTTCATTTTTATCAGATATTATGAAGTTCAGTGCCCTGATGTATGATGTTCTCTTCTTTATCACATCAACACCTTTCTTGATCGCATCATGCATATTGCCTTTGTTAAATCTCTTTATGAAGTTGAATATCTTTTCCGCTCCGATCCTTCCTTCAGCATTTATCTTCACGCCCCGCAGCTCTCCGTTGAATATGAATACATAGTTGCCATCATAAAACGGCATGTTGTTCTCAACCTTAATTCCTTCATCTCTGAATGCACTTCGTGCATGAGCCAGAAGCAATGTAGTCTTTCCGAACTTTGAGAGATCATCCTCCCAAACCGGGTTGATGTTTCTGTAATGAGCCCATTCATCATTAACAAGCATTGAACATCCCCATCCATGTCCCTGATATTCCCTGCTCTTCTTAGAAATTTCTGCAAACTCCCGCAGAAATGTTTCGGCGGAGAATTCATCTTTGGATCTGACCAAAAGTAATCTGCACATTTACTGTATCAGACAGGATGAAGACCGGTGAATTCCAGCCCTGTTGTTTCCTCAATATTGTTCATGATGTTGAATGCCTGCAATGCTTGACCTGCAGCGCCTTTCATCAGATTGTCAATTGCACTTATGACAACGAGTCTGTTCGAATGCATGTCCTTTTCAAATCCTATATCGCAGTAGTTTGTACCCGCAAGCAATTTCGGTTCCGGATATCTGTAAATGCCTTCACTGTCCTTTACAATCCTTATGAAAGGTTCGCTTGAATATTCCTTCCTGTAGATCTTCCAGATTTCCTTTTCGTCTAAATTCGAATTCAGAAAAACATGGCAAGTTGCAAGAACTCCCCTTACCATATCAATGGATGTTGCGGAGAAATGTATGCTGATATCATTACCAAAGCTGAGTTCCTGTATCATTTCAGCAGTGTGCCTGTGTCCGGTCGGCATGAACGACCTCACACATCCGGATCTTTCCGGATGATGCGAGCCGGCATTGTGTTCATTACCTGCTTCGCTTGAACCTACCTTAACTTCAACTACTGTTCTGTCCTTTTCCACGAGATCATTTTTATACAACGGATAAAGTCCGAGAATTGTGGCAGTAGCATTACAACCCGCACTTGAAACATACGTTGCAGCTCTCATTTCTTCGCGATGCAGTTCCGGAATCCCGTAAACAAAATCAGTCATCATATCTGGGTTTGGATGATCAGCTCCATACCACTTCTTATACTCTGCAGGATCTTTCAAACGAAAGTCAGCGCTCAGGTCAATTATTTTTTTGCATTTCAATTTGAGTTCGCTGATCTTCTGTGAAGAACTTTTATGAGGAAGGCAAAGAAACAAAACATCAGTTTCTTCAAGCTCGAACATTGGAATAAATTTGAGGTCAGTTCTCTTTCTCAGGTTCGGGTGAACTTTGCTGACTGACTTTCCTGCAAATCTCTCTGATGTAACCTGTTTGATCTCAGCGTGCGGATGATTAAGCAAGAGTCTTATCAACTCTCCGCCTGTATAACCTGAGCCGCCGACAACCGATACTTTGATCTTATTCAATCTTACCCATTCCTTTTTTCATAACATAATCAACAATCTTACCCGGGATGTTCACACCGGTAATGTCTATGCTGTTCTTAAACTCCATGGTATAGTTTACTTCATTCACCTGAAGACCTGATTCTGTTTCAAAAATATCAATTGCAACTATACCGCCTCCTACTGCTTTTGCGGCTTTGACAGACAGGTCGGCAATCTCTTTTGTAACAATGCAGTTTTCCGCCCTGCCTCCTTTTGCAGTGTTTGTTATCCAATGCGGAGAATTTCTGTAAATTGCTGCTATGCATTCATCACCAACGACAAAGCTTCTGATGTCACGTCCTTTCTTTTCAATGTATTTCTGAATATAGAATATTGAGTGATGGTAAGAACCGAGAACTGTCTTATGTTCAAGAATAGATTCGGCTGCATCTCTGTCATTTATCTTGGAAAGCAATCTCCCCCATGAACCGACTGCGGGTTTCAGAACTACCGGATATCCCATTTCTTCAATTGCACTTAGGGCAGATTCTTCAGTGAACGCAACGCGAACCTCCGGCTGAGGTACATTGCTTTCTGAAAGCGCAACTGAAGTGAGTAGTTTGTCGCCGCATACTGTTGCAACACTGAATGTGTTCACGCACTTGACGCCGGCACTTTCAAAAAGCTTGAGAGCATGCAATGCCCGCGAGTGGTTGATACTTCTTTCAATTATTACGTCAAGGTCATAAGCATCTTTACCGATATTGAATTTTATCTCTCTGTCATCAATCATTATCAACTCGGCATCATGCTTTGCAAACTCATCAAGAAGAAATTTCTCATCCTTCCTGATGAGTGAATGCAGGAATCCTATTTTCAATTTAATTGTGTTTGTTTAGAAAAGTTGCGGGTGGCGGGATCTACTCTCCCCAGTCTTCTTCTTCCTGTGGAGCTTCTGAGAGAACTACCGGGTCTGTCTCTTTCACTTCCAATTCTGAGCCGCAGTCACTGCATTCAAGCAGTTCGCCTTTGACGGTTCCTTCCTTGATTTCCACTTCGGCTCCGCATACAGGGCACTCAGCCATTGTACTAAATGAATAATTTATTAATGTGCAAAAATACAAAATAAGAGATTAAGTATCTATTCGAATGAGGTGTCATGAAGAAAAAATCTAATAATAGAAAATTCAAATTACCGGACATAAAAAGATTGCCGGCTCTAATGAACCGGCAATCTTTTGAAACGCTTACAGCAACTTAACGCTGTTATTACATCTTTTTCATAGCTGCTCTTACAACTGCCTTCTTAACTGCAGCTTTTTTTACAGCTTTCTTAACAACAGCTTTCTTAACAGCTTTCTTTACAACAGCTTTCTTAACAGCTTTCTTCACAACAGCTTTCTTAACTGCTTTCTTCACTGCTGCTTTCTTCACTGCTTTTTTTACAACAGCTTTCTTAACTGTTTTTTTTGCTGCTGCTTTTTTTACCGGTGCTGCCATAACTGAACCCTCCATATTGGTTTAGTTTATAAAAAAATAAAACACGGAAATTATTTTCCGGTTTTATGTTTGGATCTGGAACACTCTTGTTTATTTCTTATTCTTGTCATCAAAGTATTGTGTCTATGATGAAATTTTGTTCTTGAATTTTTTTAACTGTGCAATTTTAAAAAAATTTATGATTAATTAAAAGCCACAACTGAATAATTACTGCGAAAAAAATTAGCAGGACATTTTTACAAAACAAAAAAATTTATCATGATCAAATTTGAAAATTGCTTTGCGAGTTGCTGAGAAAAAAATCTGCGAACAAAAAGATTTCTCTTTTTCTCAGTGAAACTTTTTTCGTTCGATATACGAATAATCATGCAGGAAGAAAACTAAGGAGGGTAAAGAAATGAAACACCTAATCTACACATGTGCTGCAATAATGTTTTCAGCACTTACTGCATTTGCCGGGAACGCCTATTCCGGGCCGCTTTCAGCGCGCAGCGAGGAGGATCTGAGAGATCAGCTTGGAGAGGAAATCAAAGATGTTCTTGAGATTCCATATCTGAGATATTCAACAGAAGATCTTGACGGCGAGGTAATAATAGAAGCAACTGTAACAGAAGAAGGAAAGATTTTTTTCAAGGGATTGAACGGAGTGAATGAAGACCTGCGAACAAATGTTTACTGGAAATTGAATTCGCTGAATCTTTGGACAAACCCTGACCTCACAAATAAACTTTTCAGATACAAGATCAAGTACAGCAACTGATAAGAATTTTGATCAACACCGAAGCTCTGCTGTTATATTAACAGCAGAGCATTGCTTCTATACCAAAACACTTCTGTTTATTTCCTGAATTGTTCTGCATCCACACAACGCCATTGCCAAATCAAGTTCACTTCTCAGAATCTCAATGACACGTCTTACACCATCAGTACCATTGTATGCGAGTCCGTAAACTACGGGCCTTCCGATCAGCACGGCATCAGCTCCGCAAGCAATTGCTTTTAAGATATCTGTTCCTCTTCTGATTCCACCGTCAACCAGCAATTGAATCTTTCCCTTTACAGTGTCTGCAATCTCAGGCAATACTTCTATTGTTGCTTTGCATGTATCAAGTTGTCTTCCTCCGTGATTTGAGACTACAATTCCATCAACACCATTTTCAATCGCCAGCTGTGCATCTTCTTTACAGATGATCCCTTTAACAAATATTGGAAGGTTCGTCTTTGACCTTAGCCAGTGAATGTCTTTCCACGTCAGTGACGCATCCAGATTATCTGAAAAGTATCCGGCTATGCCCGAATCATTTCTTGTTGGAAGAATTTCTTTCATGAATGGTTCGAGATTTTTGACAAATATTCCTTCCGGAAGATTGAACTTATTTCTTACGTCTTTGATCCTTCTTCCAAGCAGTGGAGCGTCCACAGTCAGGACAAGCGCTTTACAACCGGCTGCTTCTGCCCTCTTGACTAAAGCTTCAGTTACACTTCTGTCTTTGAATACATACAATTGAAACCACACTGACCCTGCTGATGCATTTACAACTTCTTCCACATCACAATTTGACAAAGTGCTCAGCGTCATTATTGTTCCTTCAGAACCCGCTGCCTTTGCTACCGCAACTTCTCCATCAGGATGTGCGAGTTTATGAAAAGCAGTCGGCGCAATTATCAAGGGCAGAGAAATTTTCTCCCCCAAAATTACTGTTGACAGATCTCTCTTACTGACATCAACGAGTACGCGATACTTCAAGAAGATGCGGTTATATGCCTCTGAATTTTCTCTAAGAGTGATTTCATCATCAGCTCCGCTGCAATAATAATCATAAGCTGTTGCAGTTAGATTTTCTTTCGCGATTGACTCGATGTCAGATATTGTTATTGGATTCATTGTTAGGATTGAATTTTGAGTTTACTTGCCTGAAGTATATGTTCAGCATTAGATCAAACGAGTCATTGCATCCGTTTCTAAAAAAGCCGGCAGAAATTTTCAACAAATTCCTGCCGGCCTGTTATTAATCGAATCTCAGTTCAAGCTTATTCAGTCGCCTTGCGAGATGCTGGCTCTTGCAGCTGCAAGTCTTGCCACAGCCACTCTGAATGGAGAACAGCTTACATAGTCTAGTTTAAGCTGATTGCAGAAACTAATCGAATCAGGTTCGCCTCCGTGCTCACCGCAAATGCCAAGCTTGATCTTTGGTTGCGATGACCGGCCTTCATCAACCGCATACTTCATCAGCATTCCTACCCCGTCAGTGTCGATTGATTCAAACGGATTCCTTTTTATGATCTCCTTTTCAACATAATAAGGAAGGAATGACGCAGAATCGTCTCTCGATAATCCGTATGTCATTTGTGTCAGGTCATTGGTTCCAAACGAGAAGAATTCTGCATGCTCGGCAATCTTTTTTGCAGTAATTGCTGCTCTCGGAATCTCTATCATCGTTCCTACTTTATACTTGATCTTGACTCCCTGTTCTTTCATGACTTCTTCAGCAACTCTCCTTATTATCACTTCCTGTTCAACAAATTCTTCCGGTCCGCTGATGAGAGGAATCATAACTTCGGGTTCTACTTTGATTCCCTTCTTCTGCACAATTGCCGCCGCTTCGAATATCGCCCTTGCCTGCATCTCGGTTATTTCGGGAAAAGTTATTCCGAGACGGCATCCTCTGTGACCAAGCATCGGATTGAACTCTTCGAGTGCATGGATCTTATAAGTTATCTCATCAACTTTGGTTCCAATCAATGACGCAAGTTTCTTTATTTCGATTTCAGTGTGCGGCAGGAATTCGTGAAGAGGAGGATCGAGTGTCCTGATCGTAACCGGCCTGCCTTTCATCACTTCAAAAATGCCAATGAAGTCATTGCGCTGATATGGAAGTATCTTGTCCAAAGCCTTTCTTCTTCCCTCTTCCTTATAAGCAAGTATCATTTCACGTACTGCATCAATCCTGTCACCGCCGAAGAACATATGTTCTGTCCTGCACAACCCAATTCCTTCAGCTCCGAATGCGATTGCATTTTCGCACTGATCGGGTTGGTCTGCATTTGTTCTGATCTTCATTCTTCTGAACTTATCAACCCATTTCATGAAATCAGAATAGTACTTATATGAAACAGATTTCTCCGGCTTCAGTGTCTTGTCAACAAGCACCTGAAGTATTTCTGAAGGTTTGGCGTTAAGTCGTCCTACTATGACTTCACCCGTTGAACCGTCCAAAGAAATGTAATCACCTTCGTGAACGACATGTGGTTTTCCTTCGACCTTCATTGTCTTCAGCAAGTAGTCAATCTCAAGTGAGCCGCAACCTGCAACACAGACCTTTCCCATCTGTCTAGCCACAAGCGCCGCATGCGATGTCATTCCACCGCGAGATGTGAGTATTCCTTCAGCAGCATTCATTCCGCGGATGTCTTCCGGAGAAGTCTCTATTCTGACCAGGATTGCATCCTCGCCTCTTGCCTTTGCATTGACAGCATCATAAGAATTGAAATATACTTTTCCCGATGCGGCACCAGGACCTGCGTTCAAGCCCGTTGCCAGAAGATTACCTTTCTTGATCGCTTCCTGCTTTTCTACTGTGGAAAATATCGGACGAAGCAATTGATTCAACTGATCCGGATCAACTCTCATCACTGCTTCTTTCTCTTTAATCAATTTCTCCTTAACCATATCCACTGCAATCTTCACTGAAGCGAAACCTGTTCTCTTGCCTGCTCTGCACTGAAGCATGAACAATTTCTCTTCCTGAATTGTGAATTCAACATCCATCATATCACGGTAATGCTTTTCCAGTTTCTTTCTCACATCATCGAGTTGCTTGTAAATCTTTGGCTTGTCTTTTTTCAATTGCTCAATTGGAAGCGGTGTTCTTATTCCCGCAACCACATCTTCACCCTGAGCATTCATCAGATACTCACCATAGAATTCATTGTCACCATTTGATGGATTCCTCGTAAATGCCACACCCGTTCCCGAAGTCTCTCCAAGATTACCAAACACCATAGACTGCACATTGACAGCAGTCCCCCATTCGGCAGGAATGTTATTTAGTTTTCTGTAAACAATTGCCCTGTCATTCATCCATGATCTGAATACTGCTCCGACCGCTCCCCAAAGCTGCTCCATTGGATCATCCGGAAAGTCCTGACCGCAATCTTTCTTTATCTCCTGCTTGAATTCTATTGCAAGTTCTTTTAGGTCTGCTGCGGAAAACTCAAGATCACTCTTTATTCCGAGTTTCTTTTTCTTCTTTTCAATTATTTCCTCAAACGGATCGATCTGATGCTTGTCTTTAGGTTTGAGATCCATTACAACATCTCCGTACATCTGCACGAATCTTCTGTAAGAGTCGTAAACGAATCTTGCATTACCTGTCTTCTTAAGAAGCCCTTCAACTGTTGAATCATTCAATCCCAGATTAAGAACGGTATCCATCATGCCGGGCATTGATGCGCGGGCACCGGACCTTACACTAAGTAACAGAGGATTATTTTTGTCTCCGAACTTGCATCCGTAATCTTTCTCCAGTTTTTTTAGAGCGGTTTCAAGTTGTGACTTAAGCTCTTTAGGATATTTCTTCTTGTTTGCGTAATAATGATTACACGCTTCAGTAGTGATTGTAAATCCCGGAGGTACCGGAAGTCCAATATTGGTCATTTCTGCCAGATTAGCTCCCTTACCGCCGAGCAAAGCTTTCATGTCTGCTTTACCTTCAGCTTTGCCGTTTCCAAAATAATAAACATATTTGTTGGCCATGTCGTGAGTAGTTAAAAAAAGTTTTGAATATGTGCAAATATAGTTATTTGAATCCTTTGATTTTATTACAATCTCAATGCCGGACACAACTGAATAAAGTAATTGAACAACCGCACATAATTTTCTTGATTCCTTTAATGTTCAATCCGATAATCATATCTTTGTTCAATTTCGATTACGAGCAAGATGCGATTCCTGATCTAATTTACTGACCTCTACAATTCATTTGGATAAAGACAAGAAGCACGACCCTTATTTAGCATTGAGATTCTGGGAATTCCGGAATTTCACTGTTGCGCGACTATGTATAACGATCGCTTCGCAGATGCAGGCAGTGATCGTTGGCTGGCAGATCTATGAAATTACAAAGGATCCTCTTTCGCTTGGATTGATCGGACTTGCGGAAGCCATTCCATCAATATCAGTATTATTTTTTTCAGGACACATTACCGATACAAATGACAGGAAGAAGATTGTGCTGGCATCGGTATTCCTGATGACATTTTGCTCAATGCTCTTGCTTGTTATTACATCAGGTACCTTGGACTTCAACGATCAGATGACTGTGTATGGAATCTATTCTGTTATTTTTCTAAGCGGAATCGGAAGAGGATTCTCAGCGCCATCTTTCTTTGCATTTGTCTCGCAACTGGTTCCAAAGGATGTATTGCCAAATGCAATTACATGGAATACAACAACATGGCAGACCGGCGCTGTTACAGGTCCTGCAATCGGAGGCCTGCTATATGGTATCATTGGCGCTACAAACACTTATGTTACCATAATGATCTTTTGGATCATAGCAATTGTTTTACTCATTCCGATTAAGAAGAAGCCGAAACCTGAACAAATAGACTCGCAGTCACTGACAGAAAAACTTACAGCAGGACTGAAGTTTGTATTTGAAAAGAAAATAATCCTCGGCGCAATATCGCTTGACTTGTTTGCTGTGCTTTTCGGAGGCGCAGTTGCTTTGTTGCCTATCTTTGCAGGTGAAATCTTAATGGTTGGTCCGGAAGGTTTGGGAGCGCTCCGAGCTGCTCCTTCCGTAGGGGCAGTTGTAATGGCAATATTCATGACGCGAAGACCGCTTACAAAGAATGCCGGCAGAAATCTTATAATAGGTGTATTCGGTTTCGGCATTTGCATCATAATATTCGGACTCTCAAGAAACTTCTATCTTTCATTTGCAGCGCTTCTTTTAAGCGGCGCATTCGATTCTGTAAGTGTAGTCATAAGGGCAACCATAATACAGCTAATGACTCCCGACAACATGAAAGGAAGAGTTTCGGCTGTCAACAGTATATTCATAGGATCGTCAAATGAAATTGGAGCATTTGAATCAGGAGTTGCAGCAAAGCTGCTCGGAACAGTTCCTTCCGTGATCTTCGGAGGAATCATGACATTGCTCATCGTTACTTTTGTAACTCTTGTTTCTCCAAGAATGCGAAAGCTGAGATTGTAACTTTATATACTGAAAGAAGAATGAAAATCAAAATAGTACTTAACGGAACCCAATACACAATTTCTCAGGAACTCGGGAAATGCATTTCCATCCCTGTGAACTTCAACGGTGAACAACCAAACACGTATGATGTTGACAAAGCATCCGCAAGAGCTTACGAAGCGGGTTCATTCATTGGTGATACGCGAAGAGGCGGTGGATGCAACTTTGAGGAGTATAGGATCATTCCGCATTGCAATGGAACTCATACTGAATGCGTGGGACATATTTCGTTTGAAAGAATTCCTGTCAACTCAATCCTGAAAGACATTCTGATTCCATCTACACTTATCACAGTCAATCCGGTCAAAGCAAATGAGACTGAAGATAATTATGATCCAATCAAGAATGATACCGATATGATCATTACTGCCGGTAGTATTAAAGAGAAAATTGGAAGTTCAGATAAAGACTTTCTCAATGGACTCATTATCAGAACATTGCCAAATGATCCCGGCAAAATGGCCAGAAGATATTCACAGGATATTCCTCCATTTCTTTCTCTTGAAGCCATGAGTTATATAAGGACTCTGAATGTTGAACACTTATTGTTGGACATCCCATCGGTTGACAGGACTTTTGACGAAGGAAAACTTTCTGCACACCACATTTTCTGGGATGTGAAGAGTCTTAGCCATGAAGTCAATCCTGAAACCTGTTCTGCAAGAACGATTACTGAGATGGTATATGTTCCTGAAACGGTAACCGATGGAAAATATTTTGTTTCAATTCAGATTCCGGATTTCATTAGCGATGCGGCTCCAAGCAGAGTGATTCTTTATGGAGCAACTTAGTATTCGCTTTGAATTATTCAATTGGTCAAGCACAGGATTAAGCAATTGAATCCCCGGCAAAGTAAAACGCATTAATCCTCTGAAATCGTTAAATTGTCTTCAAATTAAACATACCTAAAGTGGCACTGGTAAATTCTCTGAAATTTAATTTTCACTCCGGAGCAATAATCACAGACGAAGAATATTTCATCGGTGGAAGACGAAGAATTCATACGGCTGACAATATGAGGTCTCTGCTTACTGAAGAGATGAGCAATGCACTGAATCTTGAAGCCGTTTATGGAGGATCGGGAAATATTGCAGTTACAAGCGCTGTGGTTGATAAGATAATTAAGGAGCTTTCGCAAAGATATTCTGAGTTTAAGAGATCAGGCAACAATGACAAAATGTTTTTTACCGTAGAAGATATTGCAAGAATTGCACTAAAGACATTTCAGACAGTTTCCAAGGATATGGTGGAAAAGAAACTGCAGGGATTGTTCGGTTTCGGATTGAATGACTTTAACCGCTGTTACTACATGCGCAACGGTGAGAAGATTGAAATTAAGGAAGAGAAGATCGTCTCAAAGGCAATGGACATTATTATGCTTAAGGGTGATGCGATGAAGGATCTCAATGAGATCGAAGGCATCATAATCGGAACGGACAATCAGAACGGATTCACAACTTATGACTTCTACGGCGGAATGACTCATCTCTACATTTCCACCAGCATATATAATGCAGTAGGCGCAGGCTCAACAACAACATCTCTTGCTTTCAGTGACATGATAAATTCACTTTCGCTTGATGTAAGGAGGAATGGTGTTGACAGAGTTTTTGGTTTGGTTGAGCTGATAAGGATTACAAATCAGGCTGCCATTAAGAATAGTGAGATAGGCGGATACTATGACATAATATATCTTGACGGCAGCGGAGAAAATCACAATGACAGATTTCTGGAGATCTCGGGAGACAAATCACAATTCCTCAAAGAGCTTGTCGGAGCTTACGATAACAATCTCATTTCAAAAGATTTTTGTTTTCAGTTGACCGATAGAATTGTATTTCAGAATGAGACCTTTGATCTGGGTGAGGCAGAAAATACTTTGTTTGGAAACACAACTGATCCGGTCCGGCTTGAAATGTTCATGAGAGGTTACAAAGCATAAAACAATAACATTTAAATCTATGACAGTAGTCAATGCATTGATATTCAGCAAATATTCCGGCGCAATGTGCTGTGATGAACAAACCACAATCGGAGATGTAAGAAAGATGATGTCTTCCGACAAAATACAGAAGATCGTACCGAAGCGCATTCGTGAAGCAACCAAACTTGAAGCGGTATATGGCGGCACGGGAACCACAGCGATCGGAGATGAGATCCGTAAAGGCATCAAAGAACGATTGAGCAAAGACTTTGATACCGGGAAGAGCAATAAGGATAAGTCTGAAATGTTCAAGAGCATTGATGAGATATTTCAGATAGGGTATGAGGAGATGACCAAGGTCAAGCACAGGCATATCAATGACATTCTGAGCGGCTACTTCAACTTTGACACAAACGATTATCTTCAGGGATTTTATAAGAATCAGAGCGGTGAAAAGATTGACATCAGTCAGAAGGATCTTAAAGAAAAAGTGTTTGACTTTATCAACTGGCGAAATGCATCTGAAGCTGATTCGATATTTCTGAACGCTGCCATTATTGGCGGCTTTGATGAGAGCGGTGAGTTCAAGATTTCCAAGATGAGCATAAAAACCGAAATGACACTCATGAAAGCAGGCTCAATATTTGAGACTGTCGGTTCAGGTTCTGATTCGGCACAGATAATATTTTCAGACTATGCAAGCAACAAGACATTAGACGAAAGAAGAGATCATATTGACAGAGTAGAAGGCATGATCCAGCTTCTGCGGGCAACTAACGGTGCTGCAAAGTATAACATGGGAGTCGGCGGCTATTTCAACATTGTATTGTTTGACGGCAAGGAAGATGATCCTGACAAAAGATTTGTAGAGATCTTTGATTCAAGATCAAAACTTGCCAGTGAAATTGTACTTGCCTTCTATCATGATTATGTTAGTTACGAAAACACCTATGAACTCATTGATGAATTGATCTTCAAAAAAACAAAATCGTTTGATGAGTTGAACTCAAGCTTTGTCAACGCATCAACAGACAAGACAAAGATGGGAAGATTCCTTCGAGGGTATAAAGTCAATTAACGAAAGCTTTCACAATAAAACAAACCAACATCCGAAAACAGTTTTGACAAATTCCGAAATGACTTCCGGAGCAAACTGCTCCGTTACACTTGATGATTCTGACGAATTAAGATCATTCAGAGAAAGATTTCTCATTCCAAAATCTGCAGACGGAAATGAAGTCATTTACTTTGCAGGAAATTCACTCGGACTTCAGCCAAAGACTGTGAGGTCTTACATTGAGCAGGAGCTTTTGGATTGGGAGCAGCATGCAGTTGAAGGTCATACCAAAGCAAAGAATCCATGGATGCCTTATCATGAGTTCTTAACTCCGCAAACTGCAATGATAGCAGGAGCATTGGAAGAAGAAGTTGTTAACATGAATACTCTCACAGCCAATCTCCATTTCATGTTCGTATCTTTCTACAGACCGGATAACATAAGGAAAAAGATCCTGATTGAACACAAGTCATTTCCTTCCGATTATTACGCCGTCGAATCACAGATAAGATTTCACGGATATGATCCGAAAGATTGTATCATAGAAGCGAATCCGCGGGAAGGCGAAGATATTATCCGAACCGAAGACATTGAAAAAATTATTGATGAAAGAGGTGAAGAGATTGCATTGATATGGCTCGGCGGTGTCAATTATTATACCGGGCAGGCATTTGAATTTGAACGAATCACTAAGGCCGCCCATGCAAAAGGAATTACTGTAGGATTTGATCTTGCCCATGCCGCAGGAAATCTGAAGCTTGAGCTTCACAATTGGAATGTTGATTTTGCAGCTTGGTGCAATTACAAATATCTCAACGGCGGACCCGGAGCAATAGGAGGATGCTTTGTTCATCAGAGGCATCTGCGCGATTCATCGATTCCAAAATTTGTTGGATGGTGGGGGCATGACAAGCAAAGCAGGTTCTTAATGGAACATAAATTCATTCCTATACCAACTGCAGAGAGCTGGCAGGTAAGCAATCCGCCGGTATTTCAGCTTGCATCATTGAAGGCTTCGTTAGACATTTTTGCGGAAGCTGGAATGCAGAAGCTGAGAGACAAGAGCGAAGGGCTGACAGGATATCTCGAATATCTCATTGAGAGCATTCACAGCGACACCATTGAAATAATTACACCGAAGAATCCTGAACAACGCGGTTGTCAGTTGTCACTGCGAATTAAGAACAACGGCAAATCATTATTCAACGAACTGACCAAAAGGAATGTCATTTGTGATTGGCGTGAGCCTGATGTAATCAGGGTTGCACCTGTTCCGCTTTATAATACATTTGATGATGTTTGGAAGTTTTCTGAAATACTTAAAGATATTTTGAATTCATAACATGTCTGGAGAAAAACAGAAGGTTACAATAGTAGGCGCAGGACTGGCGGGAGCACTCCTCTCAGTCTATTTTGCAAAAAGAGGAATTGATGTAGATATCTATGAACGAAGGCCGGATATGCGCAAGTCTGATGCCGGCGCCGGAAAATCAATCAATCTTGCTTTGTCAACAAGAGGTATTCATGCATTGAAGGAAGTTGGATTATATGATGAGATAAAGAAGATCTCAATACCGATGTACGGAAGGAAACTTCATGCGCCTGACGGGACACTTTCTTTTCAGAGATATGGTAAAGATGACTCCGAGTATATCAATGCTGTTTCACGCGCAGAGCTTAACAGATCATTGATGGATCTTGCTGAAGAAAATAGCGGAGTCAAGATCAGATTCAACTCAAGATGTACAGGAATTGATTTCAGCAAACCGGAACTTTACTTTCATGATGAGACGGACGGCAAAAATTTTAGCGTCAAAGCTGATGCCGTTGTATCTACTGACGGTGCTACATCAGCAGTCAGAATGGAAATGCTGAAGATCCCGAGATTCAATTTTTCTCAGCAGTATGAGAATTACGGATACAAGGAACTTACAATTCCACCCGGAAAGGATGGCAGCTTTCAGATGGAAAAGAATGCACTTCATATATGGCCCCGCGGAAATTTCATGCTGATTGCGTTGCCTAATCTTGACGGAAGTTTCACATGCACGCTGTTTCTTCCTTATGATAAAGAGCTTGGAGGAGAGAACAGTCTTGAAATGCTTGAATCCAGGCAGAGCATTCTGGAATTTTTCAAGAAGCATTTCAATGATGCCCTTGAACTCATGCCTGATCTGGTCGAACAATATGAATCACATCCGACAGGTACACTTATGACCGTGAAATGCTTTCCATGGACATTCGGGAATAATGTGACACTATTGGGCGACTCATGTCATGCCATAGTGCCTTTCTTCGGACAAGGCATGAATGCCGCATTTGAAGACTGCACATATCTTAATGAAATCTTGAATAAATATGGCAATGATTGGGAAAAAGTATTCAAGGAGTATGAGCGTACGAGGAAGCCGGATACTGATGCTATCGCAGACCTCGCGCAGGAAAATTTTGTTGAGATGAGAGACCTGGTTGCATTGCCGAGATTTCAACTTAAGAAAAAGATCGAAGCTGAACTTCACAAGCTTTTTCCCGACAGGTTTATTCCAAAATATTCGATGGTAACCTTCTCGAGAATTCCATACTCGGTAGCGCATCACAGAGGTAAGTTGCAGGAAGAAGTCCTTGACATTATGAGCCATGGGATTGATGCATTAAAGGATGTTGACTGGTCAAAGGCCGAAGATCTGATAACTGACATGCTTGAACCGATTGAAGAGATTGTATAAATAAAGAAGAATTCAGAACAAATGATTGAAGCATTTGTAATAAACAAAATTAATCAGGAGCGGCAGATATTCGATGACCTTTGGGGGTCACTTCCTGTTGATGAAAAGCTGACTCCGGAAAAGATTGCCAAGAGCTCACTCTCTGAATTCACGAAGAACTATATCCTTAATATAGTTGAAGAAGCAGGAGACAGGGATGAAATACTGGACAGAATCGCTAAGGCAAACAAGCTCAGATTCAATTATGCAATCAGGCCAAAGTGGACTCTCATCACTTATCTTTTCGGCAATTACGAATCACGTCCGCCTACTGATATTGCAAAAAAACTTGAGCTTTTCCCTTTCTACAATTTTTACATTGATTCTATCAATGAAGTGCTGAAAGATAATTTCTCAATATTCATCACACGGAATGAAGTTTCGATGATCATTGACGAAACTAACAAGGCCATTTACAGAAAGCTTACTACAGATATCAACAATGCAAAGATAAAGAATTTCTTTCTTCAGATTTATTCACTGAAGTACAACGAGCAGGAATTGAATCTCGAATCCACTGTCCCCTATTCATTTCTGAAGATCTTTCTGAATGACAAATATTACTTTGACATCGAAAAGAAGTTTCAACTAGTCAGGGGAATCAATGATGAGTATGAAATAAGTCTGAAAGATGTAATAAAGGTACTGATGAACAAATATGACTTTAATGAGAAAGAGGAAACAGTTTCAACTAAGAAGGATGTTGAAGAATCTCCAACTGCAATAGAAAAGTCATCTGACACAGGAGTTAAGAATGAATCTCCTGTTCTTCCAATATTTCCGGATAGTAAAGACAAAACTAAAGTATTTGTTTCAGAGACAGTTGATGCTTCAAAAACAGAAAGGTTGACGGAGAGAGTACCGGATCTGAAATCAAAGCCAGAGTCGCGGGTTCAGACTGAGATCGAATCAAAAGCAGAGCCAAAGGTTGAGCCAAAAGTTGAGCCAAAGGTTGAGCCAAAAGTTGAGCAAATGGTTGAACCAAAAGTTGAGCCAAAGGTTGAACCAAAAGTTGAGCCAAAGGTTGAACCGAAAGTTGAACCGAAGATTGAGCAAAAGATTGAACCAAAAGTTGAGCCAAAGGTTGAACCGAATGTTGAACCGGAAGTTGAACCAATGGTTGAACCGAAGGTTCAGCAGAGAATTGATCAGTCAGGCAGACCAAGGTCGAGGAACATAGTTGAATTCACGCCGGAGCCGAAGAAGCCTGAAGTTGCAGAGACGAATGCAGAGCCGGTTAATGAAGAAACAACTCCTTCGACAAAGAGAGCGACAAGAGTGGAAAAAACAGGCAGAGAGACTTTGGAGACGACAGAAGATGTCGCAATAGCGGAAGATGAACCGATTTCTGTTGTGAAAAAACTTTTTACGGATAAACAATTTGACAAGATACTTGACAAGGTTTACAACTCAGACACAGAGCATGTTGCCCGATCCTTTTTAAAGCTAAGCAATTACAAAACATGGTTCGAAGCTTCCAATCATCTCAAAGAAGTTTTCAAAACAAACCGCGTCGATATTTACAATAAAGATGTCATCAATTTTGTTGACACCTTAAACGATTACTTTTCTGAAAGAGGTTAAGATTTGTTTTTAGACAGTGCAAAGATCTATGTGAAATCCGGAGCTGGCGGAAACGGTTGTGTTAGTTTCAGAAGAGAGAAGTATGTTCCCAAAGGCGGTCCCAACGGCGGTGACGGCGGAAGAGGAGGTTCGATTATCTTCAAAGCATCAGCGCAATTATATACGTTGATTGACTTTCGTTACAAAACACACTACAAAGCCGAAAGAGGTCATCATGGACAGGGCGGACTCAAGACCGGAAAGGATGGAGCTGATGAGGTCATACTTCTGCCGTGCGGAAGCATTATAAAGGATGCAGAGACAGGAAATGTTTTGACAGAGTTGCTGACGGACGGACAGGAAGTTGTGCTTCTCAAAGGCGGACGAGGAGGCAAAGGCAATCATCATTTCAAGACAGCCACTAATCAGGCACCAAGGCGCGCGCAGCCCGGGGAAGAAGGAGGCGAACTCAATCTTGTCATTGAGCTAAAGCTGATTGCAGATGCAGGATTAGTTGGATTTCCAAATGCAGGAAAATCAACTTTGATCTCGGCTATCTCAGCGGCAAAGCCTAAGATTGCAGATTATCCATTTACAACTCTTACGCCAAATCTGGGAATAGTCAGATATGGGGAATATGATTCATTCGTAGTTGCAGACATTCCGGGAATCATAGAGGGCGCTTCATCCGGAAAAGGTCTTGGAATCAGATTCCTTAGACATATTGAACGAACCCGAATACTTCTGTTTCTGATAGACTCCACAAAAATAGAAATGCCTGCAGGCAAGAAGGACTGTCTGAAAGACTATACAACATTGCTGAAAGAGTTGAAGAAATTTGAAGCTGACCTTCTCGACAAACCAAGAATAATCTGCTTTACTAAGATTGATGCAATAAGTGAAGAGTTGAAGAAGAAACTTGAGAAGATCAAAACTGATGAAGACAAGATCCTCATCTCAAGCGTAAGCGGAGAGAACCTGAAGGAACTGAAGGACATTGTATGGAAGAAGATCCGTGAAGCAAATGAAAATTAATTTTGAAAAATCGAATTCGATAATGAAGAAACCGGTAATACTCATATCAAATGATGACGGAATAAGTTCAGAAGGAATCAGAGCTTTATGGAGAGAGATAAGAAAATTTGCAGAGGTACATGTTGTTGCGCCTCATGCACAGCAGAGTGCGGTTGGACATTCTGTAACAATCTCTCAGCCGATAAGGGCCGTCAGAACAATAATTGACAAAGACTTCTACGGTTATGCCGTTACCGGCACGCCTGCAGATTCAGTCAAGCTTGCAATACGAAACCTGCTGAAAGGAAGGAAGATAGATCTTCTCATATCAGGAATTAATCACGGTTCGAACACCGCAGTGAATGTGATCTATTCCGGTACAGTTTCAGCCGCAACCGAAGGAACAATTCTCGGAATTCCAAGCATAGCAGTTTCACTCACGAGTTTTACAAGCAAGGATTTTTCTGTAGCCGCAAAATTCTCTGCAAAGATAGCGAAGCAGGTTATAAATAATGGTTTACCAAAAGGTACTTTGCTGAATGTGAACGTACCGGCAGTAAGCAAGGATGAGATCAAAGGAGTTCTCATAACTAAGCAGGGAAAATCATTTTGGGATGATTGTTTTGACTCAAGACTTGATCCGAATAAGCGCGAATACTTTTGGCTTACAGGAAAGATGAAAGTAATGGACAAGACCAACGAGTTCGATCACCCGGCGGTTCAGGAGAATTACATTTCGGTGACTCCAATTCATTATGACCTTACGCACTATGAAATGATTGATGCGCTGAAGGAATGGAAGCTGAAGTTCTGAAAGTACAAGAACGAACTGACGCCTAATCTATTCTTATTCCAAAGACCGATTCCAGTTTATCCCGGAAGTCCTCTTCACCCATGATGTTCTCTTCTGTAACAATTCCGTTTCTGGTTAACTTAAGAGACTTATTACTTAAAGAAATCCTTCCATCAGGCAAGGCAATGGAACAAATTTTATTTTGCGTGAAATGTGATTCCGGAGATGACTGGTGATAGTTGCACATCTCTTCAAATTCAGACAAGCTCCTTTCAATCAATGAGAAGATGTATTGATTATCAGATGTTCCTTTGTCCTTAAGTTTTTTGACAATCAGATAGACATCATCATACTGTTCAAAACAAAATCACCTCTTGGATCTTTCTGCACGATATCTTTCACAAGTCTCAACGGAAGTTCAGAAAATTCTCCAAACCCCACATCAACAAGCCATTCGTCTGAATCAATTCTTGTGATTATTGCCAAATGATCGAACTCTTTGCCAAAGCCGCCCTCCGCATTTGCCACACGGGCCGACACCAATTTTGTATTATAACCGAGAGCTTTTAGCAATTCATTGAAAAGTCCGTTGAGTTCATAGCAGAATCCTCCCCTTCTGTTTCTTACTACTTTGGCAAAGAACTTTTCTATATCGATTGTAATCGGAATGCCGTGATGTATATCAAGATTCTCAAACGGAATATTGAGAAGATGCAGTTGCTGAAGACTTTTCAATACATCGAAAGTTGCAGCATCAGGAAATTCACTGAATGCAATGCGCTCAAGATATTCACTTGCCATTGCTTTTGACATTCTGCTGGCACTCATCTTGAGAATTTAATTTTCGGTATTTGATGAATTTGTTCTCATCAAATTAAATCATTCAGAGAATTGAAGCAAGATTTTTTTCCTTCGAATATAGAATACTAGATCAGCAATTGAACATCACGGAACATTTGATCGGTAAGTAATCAAGATAAAAATCTCAAGCTCTTTATTTCTAATTTCTAATTATAAATTTCTAATTGCTCCTATTTTGCCGTTGTTGGTGCCTGCCCGGCTCAGTCGGGTTCCCAAAAGTTTGCATGAATGCATTTCACAAAGTGTAGCAAGTACAAATGCAAACTTCTGGGTCACCCCGCCTGCAGACAGTACAGCTTTATTTGGTTTCAGCGGGCAGGCAACAACGTACCCCAGCCAATAAATCACATAACCATCGCATGCATTAAACTTGAACAGCAATGCTAAATGAAAAATGAAATGCACTGAGGAGATGAAAGGTATAGTAAAGGGTAAGTTGTTCGCCCGTGTCAGAGTCTCCTGTGCCCTTTAGGGACTCTGACACAGGCAAAGAATCTGAACTAATCCATTAGTTTTTAGCTTCGTTGCATTCTGTTGCGTCAGAGTCCCGGTAAAACGCCGGAGACTCTGACGCGGGCTGAATTTTGTTCCCGGCGACAGAATGCAATATCCTGAGAATGATTATCAGCTTTACAGAACCGTGGACATTGATGTGAGCGCAATTCCGGAATTCATTGATTCTGCTTTGGTGTCGGTATGTGATTATCCGAATGGTGTTTGTCCTCCAAACTGTTGCAACCTGTTTCCGGTAAGATACAGAGTCCAGGCAGTTGACAAATATGAAACACCGTCTGTACTGTCTGACTTTGCAAAGACAGAAGCATGGAATGTATCGAGTCCTGAAGGTTGTGCAATAGGACCCGATAATTTCGTACTGGAGAACAATCCTGAAGAAGCCCCGAAAGAGTTCAGCTTGAGCAATGCGTTTCCAAATCCGTTCAACCCTGCCACACTGATCTCATATACTGTTCCTGTAAATTCACATGTGCGGTTAACAGTCTATGACATTAACGGAAAGGAAATAGCTAATTTAGCGAACAGCATACATGAACTGGGATTCTATGAAGTATCATTCAATGCAGCATCTCTTTCAAGCGGAACATATTTTTGCATTATGAAAGCCGGTGAATTTGCTGTAACAAGGAAGCTTGTGGTGGTGAAGTAAATTCCTGACTTAGCTTCCGATTTACTGAATGAAAAAGGCTTGGGTTCACCATGTGTCATTCAGGCAAATATTCTGGTATTGACTCTTAGCGATTATCTGAGGCATTGCGGGAGTTCAGATTTGTTCTCTTAAAGTGCTTGATGAGCTTGGGAGAGAAGTTGAAATCATTGTAAATGAGTATCTGAAGTCCGGAAGTTATTCTGTGCAGTTCAGCGGTGACATTCTTCCAAGCGGCGTGTATTATTATGAACTCAGGGCAGAAGGTTTTTCGGAGACGAAGAGGATGTTGCTGGTAAAGTAATAATAAGCATGTTAATTGTGGTGTCGGGACTTTTGTCCCGACACATGTTAACTATTTGCGTCAGGACGCCTGCCTGCCCGCAGTCGGTTAAACAAGTACACTCTCGGCAGGCGGGCCTGCTGCAGGCAGGGAAGTCCTGACGCCACAAAGAAAAAATTATAAGTCTGATGCGAAAATTAGTCAGCATTGAAATTGAGTATTGACGTTATAAATTCTGTTCATTAGTTTTCACAAGAACAAACACACATGAAAAATCTTTTCATTATTTCTCTTCTTCTCTTATCCCAACCCGTAAAATCGCAGTGGTTTCAACAGGAAATAGATCCTGCTGTCAATTTGTTTGATGTGAGATTCATAAACCGCTACACCGGCTGGGTATGCGGCGACAACAGAATCTTCAAAACAACAAATGCAGGGATGAACTGGGTTGAGCAGTCAAATCCCGCGCAATCATTGCTTTGGCAGATTCATCCGGTTAACGAGAATGTTGTTTACGTGGCAGGATACTGTACAATTTTAAAAACTACAAACGGAGGAGACAACTGGTTACCGTTAAGAAACGGATCATTACCATGTGCCGGTCAAAATTATACAGGTTTATGGTTCATGAACGAACAAACCGGTTGGATTTGCGGACTTCAGATTGCATTGAGGACAACTGATGGGGGGAACACTTTTGTCGATTCCGTTAACATAAACTACTCAATGTATGACATAAAGTTCTTTGATGATTCAATCGGAGTCATGGCAGGATTTGGCGGAACACTGAGAACAACAAACTCAGGCGTCAGTTGGTATGAAGTAAAGCTTCCGCATTTTGCTAAGTCACCTGATGTTTACAGAATGTCCTTCTTAAAAAGTATTGGTTGGTGCGGAACATTATCCAACAAGGTTTATAAAACGATGGACTTTGGAGCGAGCTGGGACAGTATAACTTTAATACAGGCAAATTCGGGAAACAATAGAACTCATTGTGTTGAGTTTCCTTCGGAAATGATCGGTTACGCTGGATGTACACAAGGTAAGATATACAAATCAACTGACGGTGGCTTAAGCTGGAATCTTCATCCGACTTCAGTTTACGGAATTCCGATTTACAGAGCCATCTACGCTTATGACGACAATGTCGTCTGGGCGGTTGGCAGGGGGAAAATACTACAAACTATAAACGGCGGACTGACCGATGCAATGCAAAACTCGGAATTTATTCCCACGGGAAACAGACTCCTTCAGAATTATCCGAATCCGTTCAATCCTCAAACAAGAATCAGGTTTGATGTTTCAAAGAGCTCTTGGGTGAAGCTCTCAATATATGATTTGACCGGTAGACTTGTGACTTGTCTGTTGGATAAGAAGATGAATCCGGGCACTTATGAATCCGGCTTCAATGCAGGTTCACTTTCAAGCGGTTATTATTTGTGTGTTTTGGAGGTTGACGGTAAAGCTTCTGAATCAAGGAAATTAGCGTTCCTTAAGTAATCATATATTCTAAAACCAAATTACAAATTAAAGGAGTAAAACATGAAAGCTCCTATTTTCGCCGTTGTTGGTGTTCCCAAAAGTTTGCCTGAAAGCATTTCCCAAAGTGTCGTAAGTGCAAATGCAAACTTTTGGGTCACCAACAACTTACCCCAGCCAATGAATCACATAACCTTCGCTGACATTATGCTTGAACAGCAAGCTAAATGAAATGCACTGAGGAGATGAAAGGTATACTAAAGGGTAAGTTGTTGCCTGCCCGCAGTTGTTTAATCTAGTACACTCTCTGCAGGCGGGGTGACCCTCACTGCGTTCGGGAACACCAACAACGGCGGAATGTTTTTGCCTGCGGAAGATACTTTGGCCCCGCTCATTTCATGAGCTCTGATGACAGCGGGCTTACATGGAAGGTCAGTGACTTGAGACTTCATTTATCATCTGCTGTGGACTGCTATTTCTTTGACAAGAATAACGGAGTTATTATAGGCGGATTATGGGACAGCAATTACTTTAGTTCAAGGCCGGCAGTGATTCTTACAACCGACGGCGGAGTAAACTGGAAGAGAGTTTATGAGGGCGTTGCAGGAAGCGAGATTGCATGGAAGATCTCTTTTACAGATTCAGGAACAGGATATATTTCAATTCAGACCCTGAACAACCGGAGTGATTATTTCAAATACCTGAAGACAACAGATTCAGGGAGGACGTGGTCGCTTAAAGAACCACAGATCAGTGAAATGGGTTTTGAAGCTCAGGGAATCTACTTCATTAATGATAAGACAGGTTTTGCCGGAGGATTAAACAGACTTTCCGGTACTTGGGAAGGTCATCTGCAAATTACCACAAACGGAGGACTTAATTGGACACCGAACACATCATACAAGAACATAAACAGAATAAGAAGAGTCGGAAGCAAAGTAATTGCATCGGGAAAGAGATTGTATATATTGCTACAGGAATGAATCGGTCATGTATTTTGCTTTTGATTATGTTACTCCATTCACAATGCTCAATGAGCCAGAGTACTCCTGTTCTTCTGCCCGGGTTTCCCGTTGTTCTTGACAGCATAGATTTCACTTATAACAATGGTCCAATTATCGCTGATTTTGATTCCGACGGAAGGAATGAGATCTTTGTCGGTGTTAATGTGTATTCGTTAACAGGAAAAGTATTCTTAATAGCTGACAATGGCACAGTAAAGAATGGTTTCCCGCAAATAGTAAGTTGCATTTCAAGCTACATTCAAGTTGCCTCGGGCGATATTGACAAAGACGGTAAACTTGACCTTGTAGTAAAGTCGGATTCCCTATATGTTTTCGATCACTTTGGAAATCACATCTCAGGGTTTCCTGTCTATATTCCATTTCCAACGAATACATTGTTAGACAAAATAGCACTCTATGACCTTGACAATGACGGAAGAATTGAAATACTTTCAGGTCGTGGAAATACGCTCACCGTTGTCAATTGGAACGGCCAAATAAGGGCCGGCTGGCCGGTAAGTTTCAACCAGGGAGGTGCCACATTTCTCTCTTACTTTTCCTTAGGCGACTTGAACAATGACGGAATGGCTGAAATTGTCTTACCGTCTTCAAACAATATTACAGCACCAAATCTGGATTCAAGTAAGATATTCATCTTGCAGGAGGACGGAACTTCTTATCCTCATTCACCGATTATTTCCGATTCCGGATATTATTATGATTCTTGGAATTATGCGATAATTCATAAGAACCTAGGCAATGCGGTGTTTTCCGTACTTTCTAATATTCCAAAGATTGGTATGCCAGGATTTAATAATTTCAGAACAAGATTCAGAACATACAGCAGTTCAGGAACACAAATACTCAGTCAATCTTATGCAAATTATTATAGAAATGAAAGTATGTCAATTGGCAAAATGATAGGTGACGAGGAATATTTCTTGTTTGGAGATCTCTTTTTTACAAATGCAATTCGATCTGATGGATCCGTGTTTCAAGGTTATCCGGTTTTTGTTGGCGGGGATCAGCTTAGAAATCACAATACAGGTAAGATGTTTGTTACCCCTTGCTTTGTCTCTACAAAATCGCAAGATACAATCGGGGGAAACGGGTTAAGGGGATATGTAAGATTTCACTCGACTATTACCGGTAAGCAGATCGGAGAAGACATGAGGCCTTTGGGTGTTCCCGGCACAGCTCCAAACCTTACCGACCTCAACAAGGACGGTCAGCTTGATGTAATTGTAACAACAAACGGAGTAATAAACGGCGGAGACGGCTGTGCAATTTATGCATATACGATCCCCGGCGTTCCATACAAAAGGGAAGACTTTCCATGGCCAATGTGGGGACACGACCGCTATCGCACAAATCAATACGGCTTCATCCCGCCGGATGAACCGGTTGGCATTCAGCCCGTGAGCGCTGTTGTGCCGGATGAATTTAAGTTGTATCAGAATTATCCCAACCCCTTCAACCCAACTACAACGATTAAGTTTGATGTAAGAACTTCAGGCAATATTTCTCTGAAGGTGTTTGATGTGTTAGGCAGAGAAGTTGAAGTCATTGTAAATGAGTTTCTGAAGTCCGGAAGTTATTCTGTGCAGTTCCGCGGTGACAACTTGCCAAGCGGCGTGTATTATTGTGAACTCAGGGCAGAAGGTTTTTCGGAGACGAAGAGGATGTTGCTGGTAAAGTAATGATAAGCATGTTGAGCAGTGCTACAGACTCCACTTAGTGGCAGGCTGAAAAATCAGATGAACAAACTTGGCTTCAAGGACTTTCTTTTGCATTTCAATAACCCTCCGATCCGGTTAATTTGCCATAACTTAAGGAAGATGTTATGAAAGTATTTCTTGCACACATCATTCTGCTTCTTACATCAATTACCCTCACTGCGCAAACGATAACGTGGACTCGCGAATTCTCATTTGGGTGGGATATTCAGAGTGTCTATATTGAACAGACACATGATGGTTGCTATTTATTGACAAGTGCACTTCCTCACTACATGTACTTTGTCCTAAAACTGGGGCCCGATGGAGGTATATTGTGGACAAGGCAGTTTGATGATGGGGCTCCTTACAATGTCGTTGCCCTTGAAGACAATAGTCTTCTAGTAACTGGATTCGCGCGAGGCACAGAAGGCAGACTGAAGGATGGCTTTATTCAAAGAATTGACAGCACAGGAAATTCACTGTGGAAGTTGAAATTGGGAAAAGGAATGGACAACTCAATTACGGATGTATTGCTGTCTGAGTCAGGAACTGCGCTTTGTTTGGGCGTTGTAGGCAATTCATTTGTTCCCAATGACAAGGACTATCTTCTTTTCTCAATTGATAATGATGGGGATACATCTGACTTCCGAAAGATTCCCGTTGGATCTTGCTTCAAAAAAGTACCGCGATTTCATAACATGGGATCAGGCAGAATTCTCATCTCAGGGGGTCAGCCTGTAATAATTAATAATGAGGGGGATTCCATTAAGAGATTGGAGTGCGGATTGGGTACTTTTGTGACGGCTGACAGTAATTCAGGAAGCTTGTACTTTCTTGAGAGAATCAATTTTGAAAGCGCCCGCCTGATAAAGACAGATTCAAATTCAGCATTGCAATGGAAGTCTGTCTTGGCAATAGAATCCAGATTTACATACTTCGAGAACTTACTGTTTCATAAAGGAAGCATATTTGTTTGCGGTTTTAGCAGTGTGTACGGAGTTGAACGCTATAACGGCACTCTCATCAAGGTTAATGAAACAGGCAATATAAGCTGGGTCAGATACTATCCCGTTAGGGAAATTTTCAGAGGAACATTCTTCAACATGATCATATCATGCGCTGATAATGGTTATGCATGCTCCGGTATTGTTAGTCCTCCGGTAAGATTTGGCGAGTTTAATATGTTTGTTGTGAAAACAGACAGCAATGGGTACGCGCCATCTCTCACTACTAATATCTTAGACCAAACTGTAAACAGCATCAACTCAATATCTGCTTATCCCAATCCTTTCAATAACAACACAACAGTCAGTTTTAAAAACGAGGGAAATTCTCCTTTTTCTCTTGAAGTCTTTGATGTAAGCGGGAAACTGATCTTTATGACTTATACAGCAACAAGGGTAAATGACCTCTATGAAGTATCCATAAGAAGCGATTTGTGGCCATCCGGGGTTTACTTCGTTGCCTTGAGAATAACTGATATATGGCGAACAAGTCCTTCAATCTTGAAAATTCTCCATTTAAAGTAGAATATTATGAAAATGGCAATAGTACTAATTGTCATTATTCTCATGCCAGCAATAAAATTATCTTTATGCCAAGTTGAGAATAATGAATTGATCATCAAGAATGAAAGTGTCACTGACACATTGTTGGTTTCGGTTAGGTCAATGGGATTTATCTTTGCAGGGGACAAATCGTACAGACCGAATTCTCAATGGGAAGAAAACATTCAGGTATTCCTCTTTGGAGGTAACAAAAAAATATTCAACGACGTGGTCAATCCGCACAACGAGAGATTTTCTCTGAATCATGACTATTATATATTACCCGAAACCGGAGATGGCTCCATTGGTTATGGTAAATATAAGGTGATCATTTCAGTCTCTATACCTGACACAAATGGCATTCATTATTTTTTTCCCATTGACTCTCTTACAATAGATTATTCTGACAGTGATTATCCCTATGGACCATCTACCCAGTGGCGGAACTTTAGCAACGATTTCCTCTTGTATTATTACCATCAAGACTCCATCCTTGCTGAATTCAAGTGTGGCAATTGTCAGAAATTCAATTTAGATACAACTGATAGAGAATTTGAAGTGTGGAAGCAGTACATGAACGTGGATAGCGCTTATTCGAAAATAAGAAATAAACGTTACTTCATTTCCAATGAGGACTTCACCGAGCTTCCATTGATATCGGACAGATATGTTGATTTTCTACATGAGAAGTATGATAATTTGCTTGTGGACTTCACAATAGATCATTCATGCAACACTGTAGATACATTGTTAAGATTTCCTACAGAAATTAATGTTAAATCAGGAGCGGCATTAGCAATTTCTTCTGGTATGGTCTTTACAATTCGATCGCCATCAAATGTAGCCTATAATGCTTTTGCCAATCTGAAAATTGATTCAGCAGCTAATTTATTTCTTCGACCCGGTTCAAAAATTATTGTTGAAAGTCCCAATCGTCTGACTTTGGAGAACATGAGTAATCTGATTATGAATCAAAACTCTGAAATTCATTTCAAGCAGGGATCACTCTTTTGCAACAAGGGAGGTAGAATATTCATAAACGGAAAGATATTTTTCGAGAAGGGGGTGCATCAGATTCCATGTGATGTCGAATCACCAGTTTCAATTGGAGACAGCGCGCATATCGTCCTCGACTCAGCCACACTCTCCCTACCGGACAACTATACTCTTCACTTCAAAGGTAACGAAACCGCCCTCATCCTCAATCCCGGTTCAAAGCTTCTGTTCGGAGAGAACTCCGGAATTGTATGCGACAGCGGTGCGAGAATTATTGCCAATGACGCAACATTCGCTTCGGCCGACTCCACAAAGAAATGGAACGGTATCTCGCTCAATGATCTCGGAAGCGATACGATAAAAAACTGCATCATTAAGAATGCGATGTATGGCATAATGATCTCGGACAGGTATGACCCCGAAGAATCGCCAAAGCAATACTCTGCGGAAATTTCCGGATGCGGTTTTGTGAATCAGACCTCTTATGTTCTAAACAATGCAGTCTATCTTCAGAATAGCGCGCATGTGCTGTTGAAGGACAATACTATCACATCAAACAACTTGTCCGTCGGCTTCACTCACGGCATCTATGCAGAATACTGCCCGGGAGAAATGCTCAACATCATCAACAATAACATCAGCAACTGCAATAACGGAATGACCGTCATTCAGTCATCGCCTTATATTGCTTTCAATATTTTGAACGGAAACTCCTATGGCGAATCGGGAATGTTTCTCGATAACTCGAACGGAACGATCAAGTACAATGTCATCTCGGATTTCTATAACTCTTATTATTCTTTCTACTCATCTCCCGATCTTCTGAAGAACACTTTTGATAATTCGTGTGATG
>WBZL01000602.1_pt1 | contig 35141 bp, 35 predicted proteins | sample 5204291 | NCBI WGS metagenome assembly WBZL01 (sample SAMN12344345, study PRJNA552823) | activated sludge metagenome | biome: Activated sludge suspended growth; feature: Nitrification reactor; material: Wastewater; isolation source: activated sludge from nitrification reactor of wastewater...
CGGCGACGACGGCGCGGCCGAGGGGATGCAAGGCCAGGGGGAAGATGTGCGAGAGGGGAAGCTCGAAGAGCATGCGCTCCCAGCTCGGGGCCCAGGGCGCGACGAGCAAGAAGAGCCCGGCCTCGAGGCAGTAGAGGATGAAGAGCATCTGGGTGACCAACGACCGGCGCATCGCGAGGCCGATTCTAGCCCGGTCGAGGGCGGAGCCAAGGGGACGAGGGGCCGCGGACGGCCCCTCGCGGTGCGGACGGCGCTACCTCACCCCGCCGCCGTCCCCCTCCTTCTTCTCCTCGTTCGCCGGCGGCTTGCTGCGCGCGCGGCCGCCGCTGCGGTTGCCTTGGCTGCCCTGGCCCGCGTCGGCGGGCTTGGCGGTCGCCGTCGAGCCGCTGTTGGCGGGCCGCCGCTGGCTGGCGCTCGACCCGGACCCCGAGCCCGACGAGCCCGACGAAGAAGTGCTCGTCGTCGGCTTGCTGGGCTGCACACTGGGGGCCCGGTAGGGCTCGACCTTCGGGCCCGAGCTCCCTGTCGACGAGCCACCAGCCGTCGAGCTTCCGGCTGTCGGGCTCCCGGCGCCGCTGCTGGTCCGCGGCACCGGCTGCGGGCGGGTGCGTAGTACCGGCTCGCTGCTGCCAGAGGTGGTCGAGCCGCGGTACGGGCTCGCCGAGGGCTCCGGCTTGGCGGTCTCCGCCGTGCCCGCGCCACTGCCTTGCCAGGCCGGTGCCGGCCGGCGCTCGATGCGCACACGGCCCGTTTCGCTACCCGCCGCCGACTCGACCTTGGGCTCGGTGGCCGGGCTGGAGCTCCCCGAGCCGCCGTCGCGCTGCCGCCAAGCGTCGGCGGACGCGGAAGGCAGCGGCCGCCGGACCACGCCCGCGGAGCCGCCCTGGGCAGTCTCGGTGGGCTTGACGGTCGCCGTGCTGCCGGCGCTGCCCTGGACCTGGGTCGGCCGTTCACGCCAGCTCCCCGGCTTGGTCGCGAGCTCCGGCGCGCCGCCGCGGCCATTGTTCGGAGTGGCCTCGACCGTCGTCTGACGTTCCGGCGCCGGCTTCACCTCGTAGGTCTCGGTCCGGGCGCGGCCGGGGCGCGTGGTGACACCCGTCTGGGCGGCGATCTCGGCGGGCTTGCCGCTGGCCGTCGAGTCTGGATCGAGCGGAGTGGCCCAGCCACGCGCCGCATTGGGTGCGGGCTTCACCTCGACGACCTGCCGCTCGACCTGCGGCGGCAGGGGCTGGCGACCGACGAACGCCGTGACGTCGGGCAGCTCGGCTTCCTTGCGGCCGCGCGTGGGCCGGGTGGCGAGCACCTGAGCGGCCCGCTCCGGCCGAGCCAGGACGTCCTGGTCGACGCCACGGGTGTCGGTGGTGATCAGTCCGCGGGGGAGCCTGCCACCGACCTCGCGCTGCAGCGCGTAGGAGGGACGGACCCAGCGGGCCTGGTCGCGATGCCGCAGGCGATCGAGCGGCAAGAAGTTCCAGTCGGCGAAGACGCCCCAATCTCCCCCGGCCCAGCCGTAGACGCCGAAGCGGAAGCCGTGGCGGTAGGTTGGGTAGTAGTGGTGTGAGTAGTAGCCCACCGGGCACCAGCCGACGTGGCTCGGGCCCCAGTACCAGTACACCCAGGCGGGGGACCACACCGAGCCGGGGTACCACACCCAGCCGTAGCCGCGGACGTAGTCCCAGGTCCCGTAGTGATAGGGCACCCAGCCCCACGGCTCGGAAGACACCCACACCAGACCGGCCGGCGTGTTACTCCAGCTGCCGTAGGTGTAGGGCCGCCAGTCGCCGCCCACCCGCGGGCGCCAGGCCCGGCGACGGTCGACAGACACCCACTCCCCGTAGCCGGAGAGCGAGGCCGCGGAGTAGCGCAGCGAGGGATCGAGGTCATCGAGCCGGGCTCGCCGAGCCTCGTCCTCGAGACGGTTGCCCCAGCGCTCGAGGGCGGTCAGGCCACCTGCTTCGGCGATCTCGGAGTGCGGCCAGCGGTCACCCTCGACCGTCGCCACCTCGCCGTCTCGCACCACCAGCGACCCTCGCTGGGTGACCACCTCGGCGTAGCCCTGGCGCACCAGGACGGAGGTGAAGCCGTCGCGGTCGGCGTGCAAGACGTAGGAGCCGGGCTGCTGGATGTAGGTGGTGGCGTTGCCCGTATCGATCCTCGGCAGGTCACGGCCGAGGGCCTGCTCGTCGACGATCAGCTGCAGAACGCCGTCGAGCAAGCTGATCTGGGTGCTCTCGGCGTTGCCGTCGGGAGAACCGGCCACGGCCTCGAGCCGCACCTCGGTGTCGCCCTCCAGGCGGAGGAGGTTGTCGTCGGCGAGGACGACCTCCACGCGGCTGTCACGCGCCACGTAGAGGCGGTCGCCGACCAAGATGGGCTGGTTGATCTCGGCGGCCTGGCGGTCGGCGTATTGCGTCTGGAAGATCGTGGCCGATCCGTCGAGCACGCGCAGGAAGCTGTAGCTGCCGCCCGCGAAGTCACTGTCCTCTGGAGAGGCCACCGCGCCGAGGGGCAGCAGGCCGAGCAAGCTCAGGGAAAGGGCCGCAAGCCACCAGGGGCGGTTACGGGTCCGGGATCGTGCTTTCATCGCGTCCTCCGCTGCAGCGAGGGGTGTTCGCTCGCTGTCGACAGGGTCTACAGCAAGCATCGTGCCGAAGTTGGCGGCAGAGAGCCTGGGCTCTGTAGCTATACTACTCACGCAGGCCGATCGGGCCTTTTGGTGCTGGATCCAATGTGCTCGCGGCCAGCTCGGCTCGCCGGAGAGCGATGGCGGTGGGGACCGCCGGGAGGAATTGGTCGTGGCATTCCGTCGGTGGTTCGGTGACTCGGCGTCCTCGTCGGCGAAGGACCAGGAACTCACCATTGAGGACCTGATCGTCCTCGAACGCTACGAGGAGGCAGAGGCCCGGCTCAAGGCGAAGCTCAAGGCCAACGCCGCCGACCTGCGCTCGCACCTGAAATTGGCCGACGTCTATACGGCCTCGAAGCGCTTCGACCTCGCCGTCGAAGAGCTCGTCTTCGTCGCAGGCTCCTACGCCCAGGACGGCTTCTTCGACAAGGCGCTCGCCCTGGTCGCCAAGGCGCAGAAGCTCCGTCCCTTGGACGACGGCCTGCAGCGGCGCGCCGAATCGCTCGAACGCGGTAAGCGCCTGGAGCAGAGTCGTGTGGCGGCGATGGAGGGGCTGCGCACAGGGATCCACGCCGAGGCCCATCGCCAGCGGGCGGCCGTCGAGCTGCAGCAGATCTGGCAGAATCTCAGTGGTTGCTCCCTCGTGCGCCGGCTCCCCAGCGAACAGCTCAAGCGGCTCTTTGCGGTGATGGAGCTGATTCGCGTCGAGCCGGGCAACATTCTCGCTACCCGCGGCAGCACGTTGCCGCAGATGGCGCTCGTCGGGCGCGGGATGATCGAGGCGGTGGTGCCCAAGACGGGCGGTGGCGAGACCGTGATCAGGAACTTCACCACGGGCGATTTGATCGGGGAGGGAGCGCTCCTGGAGCACCGGGCCTGGCCGGCGACCTACCGTGTCAGCGAGACCGCCATGCTGCTGACCTTGAGCCGCGAAGGCCTGGAGCAGGCCTTGCTGGGCAACCCCGACCCCAGAATGCTCCTCGACGCCTTGCGCGAGCAACACCTCGATCGCATGGTTGCCCTCTCGCTGCACCAGATGGGGATCTCGTCCTAATGGCACTGCTGCCGATCCGCCTGTACCCCGACCCCGTGCTGCGGTGCCGTTGCCGGCCGGTCGAGAGCTTCGATGCCGAGCTCAAGCGGCTGGTCGACGACATGGTGGAGACGATGATCGCCGCGCCCGGGATCGGCCTCGCGGCGCCGCAGGTCGGGGTCGACCTGCAGCTTGCAGTGGTCGACCTCTCGGTAGGCAAGGCTCCCGACCAGCTGCTGGTGCTGGCCAACCCGGTGATCAGCGAGCCGGACGGGCGGTGGGTGGAGCAGGAGGGATGCCTGTCCATCCCGGACTTTCTCGACAAGGTCGAGCGGCCGGAGCGCATCCGGGTGCGGGCCCAGCGCCTCGACGGCGAGGCCTTCGAGCTGGCTACCGAGGGCTGGCTGGCGCGGGCGATCAGCCACGAGGTTGACCACCTGCACGGGATCTTGTTCGTGGACCATCTGCGTGGGCTCCGCCGCGAGCGCGCGCGCCGTTTCTTGAAGAAGATGGATCGGGCCAGCGAGGGACAGCGATGAGCGCAGCGGGCTGGATACGCAGTGGGTTGAGCGGCCTGTTGGTGGCTCAGGTGTTGTTCGGCGCTTGCGGCGGCGGTGGCGGCGGTGGCGGTGGCGGCGGGCCGGTGACGCCGCCCACCCCGGCGATCACCTTCACGCCGTCGACGAGTGGCGGCGGGGCCCGGCTGTCGCTGGCGCGCAACAATGCGACGACCGCCACGACCCTGGTCCTCGATCTGCGGGCCCAGGACGTCTCCCAGCTCTACGGCGTTGCCTTCGACCTGAGCTACCCCTCGTCCGTGCTGCGCTACTCGCGGGCCGCCGAGGGCACCTTCCTCGCCAGCGGTTCGTCGACGACCTTCCAGGTGGCAGAGGTCAGCACAGGGCACCTCGTGGTGGGGCTGAGCCGAATCGGCCCGACGGGTGGGGTCGACGGCAGCGGCCTGGTCTTGAGCCTGGAGTTCACCGCGGCCAACGCCGGGTCGGGCGCCCTCACCTTCTCCGAGAACCTGGCCTTCAGCCCCAACGGTTTGGGCCAGAACGGCGTGGCCTGGGACGGCGGTACCGTGCAGGTGACCCGTTGAGCAGCGCCGAGCTACGGCTGTTCAACACCCTCGGCCACCAGCTGGAAGCCTTCCGGCCCCTCGAACCAGGTGTGGTTCGTCTCTACACCTGCGGCCCGACGGTCTACAACGTGCCGCACATCGGCAACCTGCGCACCTTCCTCTTCGAAGACGTGCTGCGCCGGACGCTGGAGTTCCTCGGCTACCAGGTCCATCACGTGATGAACCTGACGGACGTCGACGACAAGACGATCCGTGACGCCAATGCCGCCGGCAAGGCCCTCGACGACTACACGGCGCCGTACATCGACGCCTTCTTCGCCGACCTCGCCGCCCTCCATCTGCTGCCGGCACACGAATACCCGCGGGCCACCCGCCACGTCGCCGAGATGATCGCGCTGATCGAACGCCTGTTGTCCCGTGGGCACGCCTACGAGAGCGACGGCTCGGTCTTCTTCCGTATCACCTCCGATCCCGACTACGGGCGGCTCTCCGGCTTCGATCTCGCCGAGGTCCAGCGCGGCGAGCGGGTGGCGAGCGACGAGTACGAGAAGGAGGACGTGCGGGACTTCGTCCTCTGGAAGGCAGCCAAGCCGGGAGAGCCCACCTGGGAGTCGCCCTGGGGCGCCGGCCGCCCGGGCTGGCACATCGAGTGCTCGGCGATGAGCATGAAGTACCTCGGGGAGAGCTTCGACCTGCACTGCGGCGGCGTCGACAACATCTTCCCCCACCACGAGAACGAGATCGCGCAGAGTGAGTCGGCGACCGGCAGGACGTTCGCTCACACCTGGGTGCACAGCGAGCACCTACTGGTCGAAGGCGAGAAGATGTCGAAGTCCTTGGGCAACCAGTACAACCTCTCGGACTTGCTGGAGCGAGGCTACGCGGCGCGCGCGATCCGCTATCTCTTCATCTCGGTGCACTACCGGCAGAAGCTCAATTTCACCTTCGCGGCCCTCGACGCCGCGGCGGCCGCCCTGCGCCGCGTCGACGAGATGCGCTTTCGGCTCGGCAGTGCCGCCAGCGCCGACGCCGACGACCTGGAGCTCGAGGTGGGTGCCGAGCGATTGCTCGCCGACTTCAGCGCGGCGGTGGCGGACGACCTCAACCTCTCCGGCGCCCTCGCTGCCGTCTTTCGCTTCGTCAAGGACGTCAACGTCGCGATCGAGGCCGGGCGGGTCTCGGCGGCGCAGCGCGAGCGGGTGGTGGCTGCGTTGGCCAGGGTCGACCAGGTGCTGGGCGTGCTCGATGCCGGCGCCTGGGAGGCCGCGAACTCGGCGGCCGGGCCCAGCGACGCGGCGATCGAGCAGCGTCTCGCCGACCGCCAGGCGGCGCGTGCCCGCCGCGACTTCGCCGCCGCCGACGCCATTCGTGACGAGCTGGCGGCGGCGGGCGTCATCCTCGAGGACACTCCGCAGGGCACCCGCTGGAAGCGCGCTTGACCTCCCCGGCGGACTTCGCGCGGGCCCCCCATGCCCGGGCGCGCGGGGCGCAGGCGGAAGACCGCGCCGTGCGCTGGCTCGCCGCCCAGGGCTACCGCGTGGTGGAACGCAACCTGGTGACCGCGGCCGGCGAGCTCGACGCCGTAGCCTGGGATGGCGACGTCCTCTGCTTCATCGAGATCAAGGCCCGCGCCTCGGCGCAGGCAGGGAGCGCCTTGGATGCCGTCGACCCGCGCAAGCAGCGGCGGCTCGGCCGTGCCGCGAGCCTCTACCTGGCGCGTCTGGGCGGTGAGCCGGCCTGCCGCTTCGACGTCCTGGCCCTCGATCTCGACGGCGGCGCGTGGGCCTTCACCCTCGTCCGCGACGCCTTCCAGCTCGGCTGAGAACGCCGGTTTCAGCTGGCCCGCAGCAGTGATTCGAGATCGGCGGCCGGCATCGGCCGGCCCGTGCGGTAGCCCTGAATGCGACGACAGCCCAGCTCGTGGAGGAGTTGCAGCTGTTGCTCGTCCTCGACACCTTCCGCCGTGACCTCGAGGTTGAGCGCGGCGGCGAGGCCGAGGATGGCGCGAACGATCGCCGTTGCGCCGCTGCCGTCGTGGAGCGCGCGGACGAACGAGGCGTCGATCTTGACGCCGTCGATGGGCAACCGCTGCAGGTAGGCCAGCGAGGAGTAGCCGGTCCCGAAGTCGTCGAGCACCACCCGGAGGCCGAGCTCTTTGGTGCGGGCGAGGACGAACTCGACGAGGTCGGTGTCCTGCATGGCGTGGGTCTCGGTGATCTCGAGCTGGAGGGCCTCGCCGGGCAGCGCGTGCTCGTCCAGCAGGTCCATCAGCGTGGCGAGAAAGTCCAGCTCCTGCAGCTGTTGGACCGACAGGTTGACCGCTACCTGCAAGCCGGGGTGCCCCTGCTGACGCCAGCACGCCGTCTGCCGGCAGGTTTCCCGCAGCACCCAGCGGCCGAGGCGCCCGATCAGGCCCCTGGCCTCGGCATAGGGCACGAAGGCGGCGGGAGGGACGAGCTGCCCGTCAGCCCGCTGCCAGCGCACCAAGGCCTCGGCCGCGAGCACCCGGCGGCTGGCGCTGTCGACAACCGGCTGGTAGTGGAGGACGAATTGGCGGGGGTCGGCGAGCGCGGCCCGCAGCTCGGCGTCGAGCTCGCGGCTGCGGCCCGACTCACCGTCGGCCGCCTCGTAGAGCCGCACGGTGCCTGGCGCGAGCTGCTTGGCGGCGCGCAGGGCGAGGTCCGCGCGGTCGAGCAGGGGCTCGGCGGCGATCGTGGGATCGCTAGCGACGGCCAGGCCGACGGTGGTCGACAGGCTGAGCGTGCCGCTGTCGACCTGGAGGGGCCGGCAAAGCCCCTCGCGGATCCGCCCGAGCTGCAGCTCCGCCTCGACGGGACCGCTCACCCGCAGCATCACCGTGAACTCATCGCCACCCATGCGCGCGGCCAGGTCGCCGGAGCGCAACAGGCCGCGCAGGCGTTGGCCGAGGGCGCGCATCACCAGATCGCCTCGCGCGTGGCCTTGGGCCTCGTTGATCTGTTTGAACTGGTCGACGTCGAGATAGGCGACGGCGAGGCTCTGTGGGAGCGGCGGTGGATTGCCGAGCTGGGTGCGCAGGCGGTCGAGGAAGAGAGTGCGGTTGGCAAGGCCGGTCAGCGGATCGTGGGAGGCGAGGTACTCCGCTTGCTCGGCGTGGCGTTGGGTCGCCTGGCGCTCCTCCTCGAGGAGGACGATGACCATGCCAGCGACGATCCCGATCTGTGGGATCACCTCCGTGAACCGCAGCGGCACCTGCTGCGGGAGGAGACGGTCACCGAGAAGGCTCGCCAGGCCGAAGCCGAAGAGCACCAGGCCCTCGGCGCCGTAGGCCACCATCGAGGCGGCGAGCAGGCGATGACCGATGCCGCCCTCACGGTGGAAGGCCCGCCAGGCGGCGAGGCCGGAGATGGTGAAGGCGAGACCGTAGACGAGCCCGCGCAGGCCGGTGCGCAGGAAGAGCCGCAGCAGCTCGTCAGCGTCGCTCCAGGCAAAGAGGCCGGTGACGCCACAGCCGACCACCGTCGCAACAGCGCTCCAACCGCGCCGCCGCCGCCGTGAGACGCGCTCGCGGTGGCGCAGCTCCCAACTGCCGAAGAGGAGATAGACCGCATGGAGGTAGGCGGCCGTGTTGGTCACCATGTTGAGGGCGAGGAGGCCGCTCGGCGGCAGGGCGGCCGCGAGCCCAGCCCACAGCGCCAAGAAGCTGGCCGCGTAGTAGAGGAGCAGCCACTGCCACGAGCGGCGCCAGCGGCCGAGATAGGAGCGGCGGTATTGGCGGAAGAGGGCGCTCAGCACGAACGCAGCGAGCCCGGTGGCTGCGGTCAGCAGCGCGAGCGACTGCAGGAGGCTGCCCGTGCTCGACGCCATGCGCAATCTCCGCTCAGGGAAGAATTGCCGAGGCCAGTCCGGGTCGATGAGTGGGGAGCGAAATGCTACCACCGGGTCCGGCGCCTGTCGATCTGGCGGCGCGGTCCGCGCGGCGAACGGCGGGGACCGTGGACGGGTATGATCGCGGCGATGGCGACAGAGGCCGAGATCACCGTCCGTCACCTGGCGTCGGACGCGGACTACCGCGCCTGCCTCGACCTCCAGCAGGCGATCTGGGGCGAGGAGTTGCTCGAATGCGTGCCACCGCGGATCCAGAAGATCAGCCAGCTGGTCGGCGGCGTGGCAGCCGGGGCCTTTGCGGCAGACGGCCGGCTCTTAGGCTTCGTCTGGGGACTGACCGGCGTCCGCAAGGGCCGCCTGGCCCACTGGTCCCACATGCTCGGCGTGCTGCCGGAAGCTCGCGATCTCGGCCTTGGCCGGCGGCTCAAGCAGTTCCAGCGCGAGAGCCTGCTGGCGCTGGGCGTGGAAGCGGTGTATTGGACCTTCGATCCCCTCGAGAGCCGCAATGCCCATCTCAACTTCAACCGCCTGGGCGTCGGCGTCGACGAGTACGTGCGGGACTACTACGGCGCAGGCGAGACCTCACATCTGCATCGAGGCATCGGCACCGACCGCTTCATCGTCGTCTGGGAGTTGGCGGGCGAGCGGGCCGCCAAGGCGGCTGCCGGCCACCTTCCCGAGGCGCCGGAGCAGTGGGACGCCCTGCCAGTGGCGAACGCGGAGCTCGACGCCAACGGCGTGGCCGCGCCGGTGGCGAGACCGCTGGCCGACGCGCCGGCCCTGCGGGTGGAGGTCCCGGCTTCGATCCAACGGCTCAAGGCGGAGCATCCCGAGCTGGCTGCCCGCTGGCGGGCCGGCAGCAGGCGGGCTTTCGAGGCGGCTCTGGCCCGCGGCTGGACCGTTCGTGCCTTCTACCACGCCGCCGGGAGTGACCGGTCTTTCTATGTCCTGGGCTGAGCCTGAGCCGCTGCGATGCTGAACCTGCAAACGATCGTTCTGCGCGAGATCCACCTCCAGCTGCGCGAGCCCTTCCGCATCTCCTCGGGTGTCACCCGGGAGCGCCGGATCCTTCTCGTCGAGCTGGTGAATGAGGACGGCACCCACGGTTGGGGAGAATGCGTGGCAGGCGAGGAGCCGATCTTCAGCTACGAGACGATCGATACCGCCTGGTTCGCGATCGAGCGCTGGATCGCGCCTCGCCTCCTCGGCCGGCCGTTCGCCCATCCGCGGGAGGTCGCGCCGGCCCTCGAGGAGGGCTTCCGCGGCCATCCGATGGCCAAGGCGGCCCTCGAGATGGCGAGCTGGGAGCTGGCCTCACGGCTCGCCGGCGAGCCGCTCGCCACCTTCCTGGGTGGCAGCCGGCAGCGTGTGCCGGTGGGGATCTCGCTCGGCATCCAGCCGACACCGTCGGCGCTCGTCGAGCGCGCGACCCGGGCCCTGGCGGTGGGCTACCGGAAGATCAAGCTCAAGATCGCGCCGGGAGCCGACCTCGACTTCGTGCGCGCGGTGCGTGAGGCGCTGGGGCCTGATGCACCGCTGATGGCCGATGCCAACAGTGCCTACTGCCTGGCCGACGCGGCGCACTTGCAGCAGCTGGATGTGTTCGACCTGATGATGATCGAGCAGCCGCTCGGCGTCGGCGACCTCGTCCGCCACGCTGCCCTGCAGCGACAGCTGTCGACGCCGATCTGCCTCGACGAGTCGATCACCGGGCCCGACGCGGCCGAGGACATGATCAGCCTGGGGGCGGGGCGGATCGCCAACATCAAACCGGGCCGGGTCGGCGGCTTTGCCGCCTCGCTCGCCATCCACGAGATCTGCCGCCAGGCAGGCGTCCCGGTCTGGTGCGGCGGCATGCTCGAGAGTGGCATCGGGCGGGCCCACAACGTGGCCCTGGCCTCCTTGCCGGGTTTCACCCTGCCAGGAGACCTGTCGCCGAGCCGCCGCTACTGGGCGCGCGACATCGTCGAGCCGGAATGGGAGATGGGGGAGGACGGCCAGGTGGCGGTGCCACGCGACCGGCCGGGCCTCGGAGTGGAGATCGACCGCGAGCGCGTCGAAGCCCTCGCGGTACGGACGAGCCGGCTCGCAGCCGGCGAAGAGCGGGGAGGCGAACCATGATCGCGATCGATCTGAACGGAAAGAAGGCCCTGGTGATGGGGGTGGCGAACAGCCGGAGCCTGGGCTGGGCGATCGCCGAGCAGCTGCGCGACGCCGGTGCCGAGCTGGCCTTCACCTACCAGGGAGAACGCCTGCTGGGCGACCTCGAGAAGATGACTGCCGATATCCCCGGGCGTCGGCTCTACGACTGCGACGTCACCGACGAGGCGCAGCTGCGCGCGGTGTTCGCCGATCTCGGCGCGGCCTGGGGCAGGATCGACTACATCGTGCACGCCATCGCCTTCGCGCCGCGGCCGGCGATGGACGGCCGCTACATCGAGACGACCAAGGCTGACTGGCTGCTCGCCCTCGAGATCTCGGCCTACTCCCTGCTAGCGGTGGCGCGTGAGGCTGAGGCCCTGCTCGGGGAGGGCAGCTCGCTCGTCACCCTGTCGTACTACGCAGCGGAGAAGGTGGTCCCGAAGTACAACGTCATGGGGATCGCCAAGAGCGCGCTCGAAGCGACCGTGCGCTACCTCGCCTACGACCTCGGGGCCAAGGGCGCACGGGTGAACGCGGTCTCGGCCGGCCCGGTGCGCACCGTGGCGGCGCGCAGTATCCCGGGCTTCATTAAGATGTTCAAGAAGGTGGGCGATGCTGCGCCCTTGAAGCGCAACGTCACCCACGAGGAAGTGGGGCAGCTGGGGCTCTTTCTGCTCTCGCCGCTTGCCTCGGGCATCACCGGCGAGACTGTCTATGTCGATGCCGGCTACCACGTGATGGGCATGCAGCTCGAGGAAGAGTAGGTGGCCGAGGCATCGCCCGGACCACCATCGAGGGCTGTCGCGGAGCTGGTGCCGGCCGACCTCGCCAGCCAGCTCCTCGCCCTGCGCCGAGACCTCCACCGCCGGCCGGAGCTGGCCTTCGAGGAGCACGAGACGGCGGCCCGCCTGGAGCGCGAGCTGCGTTCCATCGGGCTGACAGACATCCGCCGTATCGCTGGTACCGGGGTCCTGGCGCGGGTGCCGGGCGGCCAGCCCGGCGGGCCGGTCGTGGCCTTGCGCGGTGACATCGACGCCCTGCCCATCCACGAGGAGACGGGGCTCGCCTTCCGCTCTGAAAAGCCCGGCCTGATGCATGCCTGCGGCCACGATGTCCACGCCAGTTGGACGGTGGGCGCCGCAGCGCTCCTCTGCGCCCGCCCCGCCCGGGGCGACGTGCTGATCCTCCTGCAGCCCGCCGAGGAGGTGGCGCAAGGGGCCGAGACGGTGCTCGCCACCGGCTGCCTCGACGGCGTGGCGGCGATCTTCGGTGGCCATGTCGACCGTCGCTTCGCGGTGGGGCAGGTGGTCGCCCAGGAAGGGCCGCTGGCCGCCTCGGCCGACCTCTTCGAGATCGAGTTGGTGGGCCGCGGGGCGCACGGTGCCCGGCCCCACGAGGCGATCGACCCGGTGGTCGGCGCGGCGAGCATCATTCTCGCCCTACAGACCGTGGTCTCCCGTCGCTTGCCGCCTGACAGGCCGGGAGTGCTGTCGATCGGCAAGGTGGAAGCCGGGGCCGCGGCCAACGTGATCCCGGACCGTGCCCTCCTTGCTGGCACGCTGCGGTCCACCGACCCCGAGAGCCGGGCCTTGCTGCGCGGTGAGCTGGAGCACATCGTGGGTGCGGTCGCCGCAGCCCACCGCCTCCAGGCCAAGGTGATCTTCTCCGACAGCAGCCCGCCGCTCATCAACCCGCCGGAAGCGGCCCACTGGGCGCGGACCGCCGTCGCTCGCTGCCTCGGCCCGGCAGCGTTGGTGCCCCTGGGAATGACCAACATGGCGGGTGAGGACTTTGCCTGCTACCTGGAGCGGATCCCGGGCTGCTTTCTCCGCATCGGTGCCCGCGAACCGGGCGGCCCAGTGATCGGCGCCCACTCGCCGCGTTTCTACGCCGCCGAGGAGGCCGTCCTGGTCGGCGCCGCAGTGCTTGCGGAGATCGCCCGGGAAGCATCGGAAATGCTTGCAGCGTCAGAAGATGGTAGCTCGCTGCGAGCTTGACGACGACGGGTGAAGCGGAGTATCTTCAGCGCTAGGTGTACCGGGGCGGCCAGTTCCTCACGATCTGCTGCGCGTTTCGTCCTACGCAGCCGGGGCGCAAGGGGAGGACGACGATCGACATGGCGAATCTCGACGACTTCGAGCAACTGCAGGCCCGCGGCCAAGCGGCGTTCGAGGAGGGCCGGATCGCAGATGCGATCCAGATCCTCGAGCAGGCGCTGGAGCAGGCGCGCTCGCGGGGTGACCAGCGGCAGATCGATCGGGCTTTCTGCAACCTCACCAGCGTGCGGATCGCCCTCGGAGAAGGGGCCCCGCTGGACGCTGCGACCAGCAACCGCCTACGCGAGATCCTGATGGCCAACGAGGACCTCACCAACAGCTGGCTCGCCGCCTACAACCTCGGCCGGTCCTTCGAGTACAAGAAAGAGAACCGCAAGGGGCTCTTCTACGCGCGCATCGCCCTCGACCGCGCCGAGCACCTCGCCCGCCGGGACTGGATCTCGGCCAGCCACAACCAGATCGGTAACTTCCTGCTGGCCGAGAGCTTCTTTGAGCAGGCCGCCGACGAGTACGACCAAGCCCTGCAAGGCTATCCAGCGGCGAGCGAGGGGCGGCGAGCCCTGGTGCTCGGCAACCTCGGCTACTGCAACGTGGCCCGTGGGCTGGTGCGGCCCGGTCTCGACCTGCTCTACCGCAGCCTGCGGGTGCTGCGCCGCGTCGGTCGCGAAGCCGATCTGGCGGTGGCGCACAACGACCTCTGCTACGCCCACCTCGAGTTGGGGCGGGTGCGTGACGCCATGCGCCACGCGGCGAAGGCCGTCGCACTCGCCGAGCGTTGCCAGGCCGACGACGTGCTCAAGAACGCGCTTTTCCTGATGGGTACGGCGGTCAACCAGTCCGGGCAGGCAGCGACGGCGGCCGGCTATTTCCAGCGGCTGCAGCAGAGCTACTATCCCGAATCGCCCTTCGTGGCCGAGCTCCTGATGCACGTCGACGTGCGTCGGATGATCAACCTGCGAGCGTCATGATGAGAACGGTCCGTTGCCTCCTTCTCGCCCTTCTGGTGGGGTCCTTGGCGATCCCCACGGCCTCGGCCCTCGGTTCCCGGCAGAGCGCTCTGGGGAGTGACGGCGAGGTCTACCGCATCGTGACCGGTACCTACGGCCAGTTCTTCCCGGCCGGGCTGGTACCGGCGGCCAACTCCGTGCTGGTCCTCGAGATCATCCGGCCGGGCGTGCGCTCCCCAACGCGGTTGCTGGTGCCTGGCACGGAGACCGACGATGTCGAGCTGGCCGCATCGATCAGCCTCGAGGACGACAGTCGCTCGTTGACGGTCATCTGGGCCAGCCAGCGTAACTACATCCACTCGCGCATCAACCTCGCGGTCCTCAACGATGGCCGGTGGTCGCAGACCATCGAGTTGTCGGGCGACGCCTGGAGCTTGAAGTCGTCGCCGGCGGTGGCCGTGACCCGCGATACGTTCGTGTCGGATCGGCAGGACGGGCCCGTCGCGCAATCGCGGACCATCTACCACGTGGTGTGGTGGGAGGAGGCCGGCTCGGGGGACCGCATCGTCTACTCGCCGCTAGTTTTCCTGGACGGAAATTACACGGGCTCGAACTCGGTCTTCGTGCTGACGGATCTGGTGAGCGAGAGCCTGCAGACTGCGGCGCCGCTCCCCAACCTGCGGCCGGAGCTGGTGCGGACCCCACGGTGCAGAGCGGCTCGACGGACACTGCCTCGGTGGTCGTGGGCTTCGTCCATCCGACGAGTGGCAAGCTAGTCAGCCTGCAACTGAGCCCCGTCCCCGGTTCTCTGGCCCTCCTGGCGAGTGAGGTCGAGGCTGACCTCGCGAACTTCGCAGTGAACAACCCTGGCGCCGATGGGGTCGCTTTGGGGGAACGGGCGCGCCACCAGATCGTTGAGTTCGGTGTGCGGCTCGGCATGCACCCGGGCTTCCTGCAGTATGTGGCGAGCACTCTGGAGAGCGATCTCCATGTCGCGGGTGGGGAAAACGGCGCCGCCGCGTTGGGCGAACGGGCTCGGCATCAGATCGTCGAGTTCGGCGTGCGAATGCTGGCGCAGGGTTTCTCCGGCTCGCCGGACAGTGCCCCGGCGTGGCTGGCTGAGCTGCCGGCGGGCGATGCTGGCAGCGATGGTCAGACGCTCCGACCCGTGCAGGCGATCCGCCTCCGCCTCGCGCAGGCGCTGACGGCGCCGGAGACGGACGCCGCTCCGACCTCTCTGTTCCTGTCTCCCAGCGGCTCGTCTGCGCTGGTCGCCTGGTACATGGACCCGGTGGTGCGCTACTACGAATCCAACGCCGACGGCAGCTGGAGCGGTCTCCATCGGATCCGCCTGAGCGCTGATCTGAGCCTCGAGCACGTGCTCGACCTTCTCGAGGCCCGCGTCAGCAAGCGCTAGCCCGGATCTGATCCGCCCTCCTCCGCTGGGGGCAACGCGTCGGTTCTCCCCGAGGGCTCGCCGTCAGGCGGGCCCTTCATGCGTTGGAGCAGGCCCCACACGGTTCTCCCCGCATTGCCTTGCAACCGGGCTCGGAACCGGGCTCGGTGCGGCCTCGCTGGTGTTTCCGTCGGATGGGTGATCGGGACTCTGTTGCCTGCTACCGCCCTGGCTGGCGGCGAAGACGGGCCAAGGCGGTGCACCGCGCGGCGTTCTGCACTCCGGAACTGCAGCGGGGCCCGACTCACCATGCCGGGTTGGGGAAGCACGGGAGGAATGCACCACGAGGCACGACAGCGTGGAGCGCCGTCGTGCCTCGAAGGTGTTTGCGGCTCAGTGCTCGCGGATGCGCTGGCGGAGGATCTGCTCGGCGCGGGCAGCGTCGATCGGACCGTCGAGCGCGATCTGCCGCACCGCCGTCCAGCCCATCCCGCGCGTCTCGTAGTAGCGCAGAGAACCCTCCTCCTCCCAGGCGACGATCGCCCGCTGGGCGTTCTCGGAGAGGAACAGCCAGCTTGGGCCGTCGGCCGTCAGCCCGGGAGCAGGCCGGTCCGTGACGAGACGCAGCCGCAGCGAGTGCGGGGGAAGGGTAGCGCCACCTGGCAGCGGCGGGGACGGCGTCTCGAGCAGGCTGCTCAGTCGCTCCGGCGGGCCGCTGATCAAGGTGTCGCCGGCCGCTGCCCGGGCCCCAAACTCGATCATCTGGCTGCGGACTCGGTCGGCGAGCGAAAGCGCCCCACCGCTCACATGCGAGGCGGCGGTACTGATCGTCGCGCTGACCTCGTTGATCAGCGAGGCCAGCTGCCCTGGCTGGAAGCGCACGCCGAACTCGATCATCTGGCTGCGCACGCGATCGGCGAGGCTCACGAGGCGGCCCTGGTCGTAGAGGCCGGCGTTGGCAACGACGGCTGCCTCGGCGGTATCGGCCAGCTCCGAGAGCTCTGCGGGCAACACCTGGGCCTCGAAGGTTAGGAAGCGCTGGGTTGCCGGATTCATGAACCCGATGACGACCGAGCTGCCGTTGCGTCCCATGTCGAGCCGTGGCGAACGGACGAGGCCGCTCGCCGCGAGCTGCGTCTCGGTGGCGAGCGGGTTGGTGTCGAGCTGGGTGAGGTCGTAGACCTGGTTGAGGCCGAGGTAACGACCATCGACGAAGATGACGGGAGAGTAGAAGACCTCTTCGCCACTCGCCGTCTTCTCCCACCAAAGCACATGTAGCACCGTGCGCTGGTGGGCCGGAGCTTCGCCACCGTCCCGCGCCAGCAGGTACTGGTCGCGGGTGACCGCCACCTGGGGCGAGCCACGCAGGGGCTCGGTGTCCCCTGAGATCTCGATCACCTCGGACCACTCGCTACCTTCGAGGCTGGCGAGGTTGAGGCGCGACTGGTGGGCTCCGAGCTTGCTCTCCCAGACCACCACGATGCTGTTCGAAGCGTCCTCGACCAGGATCGCCGGGATTCCCTCCGCCTCAGGCCCCAGGGTCTCGGGGACGAGGACCCGGCGCGTCGGCTTGCCTGGCGAGAGAAGGTCGAGCGCCAGGACGGGGAAGGACTCGGCGCCGGCGCCACACTGGGGAAAGACCTCGCGGCAGGCGCCGCGTACCGCGACCACGACGTCTCCGGAGAAGGTGAGCGCTGCATCGCGTTCTTCGGCCGCTGCTGGCTGGAGCGCCGTCGCCAGGACCGCGAGGACGAGAGCTGCTCTGGCCGGGTAGGTGAGGAGTCGTCGCATCGCCTCAGCCCCCTGCCTTGATATTGACCAGGCCTTGCACGTTGAGGACGAGGAGGAGGTCGGAGACGTTCGGGGCATTGGGGTAGAACTCATCCTGCAGGCGGCAGAAGTAATAGCGGGCCGCGAGCGGGTTGCCGGCCAGCTTCTCGGCCTCGCCGAGGATGAACAGCCCATATTTGGTGGTGAGCTTGAGCCCACTCGTTTCGGCGACGTCCAGGCTGCGCCGGGCATGCCGCAGGGCCTGCTCGTAGCGGCCGAGCTGCAGATAGGCGTAGGCGAGGCTCAGGCGGGCACTCGCCTCGAAGGTCTGGGCGCCCAGCCGCCGGCAGATGCGCACCGCCTCGACGAGGTCACCGAAACCCTTGCGCAAGCGGCCCTTCACCACGTAGCAGTAGCCGCGGTTGTCGAGCGCGATGGCGCGGCGGATGTTGAGGCCAGGGGGCAGGTGGCTCAACGCGCGGTCGAACTCCTCGAGCGCCTCGTCGAAGCTGCTCCTGGCCACCAGGAAGTCGCCGAGCTGGTTGTGGGCCGACGCGAGCTGCTCGGGGTTGCCGGTCTCGACCGCGTGGCGATAGGCGATCCGGGCGTAGAACATCGCCTTCTCGCCATCGCCTTCAGCGTCGTAGACACGTGCCAGGGTGTAGGCCGTGGTGAAGGACACCTCGGCATCGCGGCTGCGCATGAGGATTCGACGCAGATCCTGCTTGAGGCCGGCAGCCTGGCCGAGCACCACGAGCACAGCGGCGCGGTTGACGGTGGCGCGATCCACCTGCTCGGCGTCACCATGGGCCCGCGCCCAGTCGAGTGCCTGGTCGCAGAGCGCGACGCTGCGCTCGAGGTCGCCTTCCTGGGCCGCCGTCCAGGCTTGCTGCTTGAGCTGTTCGAAGGGAGCTTGGGTGGCCACCGGCTACCTCACTCGACGGCGTCGCGTTTGTGGGTCGGACGAGAACGGTGGGCGACGACGCGGCGGATCTCGTCCTGGTCCTCCGAGGGCAAGGCGTTGATCTGCTGCACCAGCAAGACGTCGCGAGGGGTGAAGGCGGCGCTCGCGCTCTCCTCGAAGAACTCGCTCACCGACACCGAGAACTCGGCGAGCATGCGGAACAGGGTATCGAGGCTGACACGGTACTCGCCGCGCTCGATGCGCGAGAGGTCCGACTGCTGGATCCCGATGCGGGTCGCGAGCTCACTCTGGGTCAACCTGCGTTCCTTGCGGAGCCGGCGGATATTCCGGCCCACCAACTCCACCTGCTGGGCACGCTGGGCGATCATGAGATCTGCTACCTCGTTTCTTCCCGATGACGTGGGTGAAGGGGCGCTGAAGCTTGGTACTCGGATGCTACTGTAGCATCCCGAGGAGGGTCAAGAGGCCGTGATGAGCCCGAGATGAGGCCGCCGACCCCTGTGCTAGCATCGCCTTGTTCACGATGCCGCGGGCGCACCACCAGCAGGTTTCCCGGCGTTCCCCGCGGTCCCACCGAAAGGTCCCCGGATGACAGCTGGCCCTGCCGTCAAGATCTTCGTCCTCGATACCTCGGTCATCCTCTACGACTTCAACAGTATCAATAACTTCGAGGAGCACGACGTCGCCGTCCCGGTGACCGTGCTGGAGGAGCTGGACCAGTTCAAGAAGGGCGGCAACGTCATCAACCTGCACGCCCGCGAGTTCGTGCGCCAGCTCGACGGCATGTCGCGGGACCACGACCTGCGCAGCTGGGTGCCGATCAATGGAGCCGACGGCGGGCGGTTCCGGGTCGTCACCGAAGAGGACCAAGGCGACGCCGTCGCCACCTTCGGCAACCGCAAGAACGACCACCGCATCCTCAACGCTGCCTTGACCCTCGCCCGCCAGGAACCCGACCGTCGGGTGATCCTGGTGAGCAAGGACATCGCCCTGCGGGTCAAGGCGCGGGCCCTTGGCCTCGACGCCGAGGACTACGAGAGCGTGCGCATCCAGGACGTGACGCACCTCTACACGGGGCGGAGCGAGATCGATGTCGACGATCCCGTGCTGGTGGATCGCCTCTACGAAGAAGGCTGGGTCGAGCCGGGCGCACTGTGGCCCGAAGGCCTGCCGCCGGCGAACCACTACTTCATCCTGCGTGGCGTCAGCCGTTCGGCGCTCGCCTTCTTCAACCCGCGGACGCAGCGCATCGAGCGCGTCTTCAAGGTCGCTGCCTACGGGATCCAACCGCGCAACGCCGAGCAGACCTTCGCGTTGCACGCCATCCTCTCCCCCGAAGTGCCGCTGGTAAGCCTGAGCGGCCCCGCGGGGACCGGTAAGACGCTCCTCGCCATGGCGGGCGCCCTCGAGCAGCGCCGGCTCTTCCGCCAGATCTACCTGGCGCGGCCCATCGTGCCGCTTTCCAACAAGGACATCGGCTACCTGCCCGGCGACATCAGCTCGAAGATCAGCCCCTACATGCAGCCGCTGTGGGACAGCCTGGGGGTCATCAAGGACCAGCTCGGGGACCGCAACAAGGAAGCCAAGCGGATCGACGAGATGACCGAGCTGGGCAAGCTTCAGGTCGTTCCCTTGGCCTATATCCGCGGCCGCAGCTTCTCGAACATCGCCTTCGTGGTGGACGAAGCGCAGAACCTGACGCCGCATGAGGTGAAGACGATCATCACCCGCGCCGGCGAGGGCACCAAGATCATCTTCACTGGCGACATCTTCCAGATCGACACGCCGTACCTCGACTCGAACAGCAACGGTCTCTCCTACATGATCGACCGCCTGCGCAACAGCTCGCTCTATGCGCACGTGAGCCTCGAGAAGGGCGAGCGGTCTCAGCTGGCGAACCTGGCGAGCGAGCTCCTCTAGGCTGCGGCCTGGCTGGCGTGCTCGACCGCGCGACGAGGGGCGGGCCGCGGGCGCGAGAAGCCGTGGTATGCTTGCCGCCGATCCGATGCAAGTGTCCCCAGCTGGTAGGCCCTCGCGGCCGAGCGCCGTCATTGTTCCCCTCCGCAGAGCTCTGCGTCTCGCCCTCCTCGTGCTCGTCGCCTCGGCTGCCCAGGTGGCGCCGGCGCAGGCGGGGCAGCTGGCCTTGCCGCTCTTCGATTCGGCCGGTACCTCGTCGCGGATCTTCTTGCTCGACCTCGACGCCGGCCGTGTGCGCTCCCTCGAGCCGCGGCGGGGTGGCGAGTCCCTGCGGGTAGCGCTCCTGGCGCAGAACGTCTTCGGCAGTATCGGTCGACCGGCCGATCAGGCAGCCATCCCGGGCGAGTTTCTCCTCGAGGGCGTGCGTGACCGCGGTGGTCGGACCCGTGCCTATCTCCTGGTCGAGACCTCCACGGGCTATGCGGCGTACCTCCTCAAGCCAGGGCAAGGGGACCAGCTCGGCGAGGTACGGACCATCGCCGGCCGGCCCCTCCAAGCCCTCGTCGGGCTCGACGGCCAGTACCTGGCGCTCCCCAGGCAGGACTCGGCCCGCCGCTCGGACCAGATCTACGTCGTGCACACCTCGACGGGAGACTGTGTCCTCCTCGATGGGGTCGAGAAGCCGGAGCAGGAGCCGCAGACGCAACCCTGCGACACGCTGCCGAGCTTCCGCCTGGCCAGCAATGCCGTGACCCTCCGCACGAGCAGTGGCACCACTACCGGCTACCTGGTCGTCGACGCGGCCGACTCGAGCGTGCTGTTGATCGGCTACGGCGCCGATGGGCTGAGCCGCCTGGTGATGAGCCGGAGCGACCTGCGCTTGGCCGAGGTCTTCCCGGCCACCGAGGGCCAGCTGTCCGGCCGGCGCTTCTCCCTCGCACCGGTCGCGGATGGTGACGGCGCCACCGGCGCCGTGCTCGTCCTCGACCGCCTCACCGGCCGCCTGGCGATGGTCCGCAACCTGGCCGCAGGCAGCCGGCTGGCGGCGACGCTGGTCGGACCAGAGCTCACGGGCTGGCTGACGGCACGCTCCGATCTGCTGACCCTGGACGCTCTGGCGCGCGAGGGCCAGGGCCGCACCACGGGCGTCTGGCTCTTGGGGGAGCGCGCCCGCCGCGTCCTCTGGGTGAGCGACCTCGACCGTGCCGGTGGCCCGACGATCACCACGGCCGAGCTGCGCAACTAACCGCACCTCTTCCTTCGTCACGTCTTCGTAAGCGAGCCGCCGCGGGGCCGTAGGGCGTCTGCCGCGCTGCGGTGACGCGGCCGGCGCAGGCTTCACGTCGCGGCGGCCTGCAGCCACTCCTGCCGAGCCGCCGCCGGGACCGTGAACGCGGCGATGCGCAACCTTACCCTGGCCCTTCGCCAACCCATCAGCCCTCAACGAGGGGCGCCGCCGCGCTGGCTGATCCGGCTTTTTGCCGTCCTCGCTGCGCCCTGGGTGCGATCGGCGGACACGGCCGCGCTCGACTCCCTGCCGGAGCCGGCAATCTACGCCTTCAACCACAGCAACACGTTCGAGTGCTGCGTGCTGCCGCCGCTTCTCCTGCTGGCACGGCGGGGCAGACCGCTCCACTTCCTGGTCGATTGGGTGGTCCTCCAGCGGCCCGTCCTCGGCTGGCTGGTGGGGCAGAGCCAGCCCATCGCCGTGTTCAGCAAGCCGGATCGGCTTCGCCGCTGGTCGACGGTGCGCAGGGCCGCTGCCGGCGAGCCAGCCTGGAGCGCAGCGCTTCGCTACCTCGACGGGGGCGAGAGCGTCGCCCTGTTCCCCGAAGGCAAGCGCAATCCCACTTCGCGTCGTCTGCTACCGGCCCGCGCGGGGCTCTCCCGGCTGGTCCTCGCCAGCAGCGTGCCGGTGGTGCCGATGGGCATCCGCTGGCGCTCCGGCCCCGCGGCCCCGGCCATCGGCCGCCTCGACCTCGTCGTCGGCGAGCCGCTGGACTTCGCCGCGGAACGCGCAGGCTACGAGGGCCTCGCTCCGGTCGCGGGCGGGCGCTCTGGGAAGCCCGAGCGCGAGCTCCGTCGGCAGATCGACCACGCCGTGATGAGCCGCATTGCCGAGCTGGCGGGGAAGCTCCCGCCGTTGACCAAGGTCGAACGGGCGGGAGGTCGCCTGCCCGTTCCTGTCGCAGGAGGAGGCCACGATGCGCAACCCGGAGATCACCACCTCTAAGATCTTGACGCCGCAGCAACGGGCCGCAGCTATGGAGGTGGTCGCGGCGGTCTACCTGGCGGAGAAGCAGTGGATCGCCAGCACGGAGCATGAGCTGCCGCCGGTCGAGCAGCAGGCTCCAGGCACCTCGTGGTTCCTGGCCTGCGTGGGTGAGGAGCCAGCCGGCGTCATCCGCCTAACCTACGACCCGCCGCTGGCGGTACCGCCCGAGCTCGACTTCCGCTTCGAACGTGAGCTCGATCTCGAGCGGCTGGCGAGCACCTGCAAAGTGGTCGATATCGGTCGTTTCATGATCCTGCCGCGCTACCGCCGGCGCGCGGCGGTGGCCCTCGAGCTGATGCGGACGGCCGTCGAGGAAGTGGTGGAGCGCGGCTACACCCACCTGCTCACCGATGTCTTCGAGGGCGATCCGCACTCGCCGCTGGCCTTCCACACCCGTGTGCTGGGCTTTGAACGGATCGCCACCCACCGCTACGGCGAGCTGCTGAGCGATCGGCTGCGGGTGGTGCTCCTGCTCGATATCGGGCGGACCTACCAGCGCTTGAAGCGGTCGGGAAACCGCGTCTTCCGCGCCCTGAGCCGCGGCCTGGACGCTCGCCTGGAAAGCCGGGCCCCGGCGCTCCTGCCGGCTCAGCCGTGATGCGCGTTGGCGGTGGCCGGCCGCGGGTCGGGAACCAGCCAGTAGCGACGATTGAGGCGCACCACGCCGTGGAAGAGCTCGACCACGACGCGCCGGTACCACGGCAGGTCGAGCTGGCCGGCGAGGAAATAGGTGATCGGCCGCTGGAAGAACGGGACCGGGTTGAACAGGATCGCGGGGAAGTGGGGCTGGTAGAAAGCGTGGATCAGCCGGAAGTACTGCCGGGTCCAGCTGCGCAGCGTGCGCTCGTAGCGGGCGAGGGCGCGGCCAGGCTTGAGACCTCGCTGCTGCAGCTGGCGGTCGAGCGCGAGCGCCGCCCGCTCGCCCGAGACCAGGGCGAGGAGCACCCCGGTCGAGAAGATCGGGTCGAGGAAGGTGGCTGCATCGCCGACCAGCAGCCAGCCGGGCCCGACGAAGTGCCGGGCGCTGTAGCTGAAGTTGGCGACCGTATGAACGTCAGTCACCTGTTCGGCTGTCGCCAGCCAGTCGGCAAGCCAAGGGGTCGCGGCGATCGCCTGCGTGAAGAAAGGGCCGGCGTCGAGGGCGCTCGCCTTCCAGAGCTCGTGGTCGATGATGCAGCCCACGCTGGAGCGACCATCCGTGAAGGGGATCTGCCAGAACCAGCAGCGGTCGCCGAAAACGAGGCAGATGTCGCCCTCCCGCCGCCCTTCCCGGCGCTTGCCGCCCACGAAATGGGCGAAGAGCGCCACCTTGCGCAGCCGCGGCTCATCGGCTCGCAGCCCGAGGCGGCGGCTCAGGAAGGCGGTCTGGCCGCTGGCGTCGATGACCCAGCGGGCCCGCCATGCCTGCTCGGCGCCGTCTCGGCCGCGCACCACCAGCCGGGTGTCGGCAGCACCCGTCGTTGCCTCGACCACGGCGTGTTCTTCGAAGACCCGCGCTCCGGCTTCCCGGGCATGGTCGAGCAGCAGTCTGTCGAACGTCGCGCGCTCCACCTGGTAGGCGTAGTTGTTGGGCGGCGCGAGGAGGTCTCCAAAGTCGATCTGGCTGCTGCAGGAGCCGTCGGAAGCGAGGAAGAGGGCGCCGTACTTGCGGACGAAGCCAGCCTCGGCGAGCTTCGCCTCCAGGCCCAGGCGGCGCAGCAGGTCCCCCTGGAAGGGCAGCAGGGACTCGCCGACATGGAAGCGGGGGAAGCGCTCGCGCTCGAAGAGGGCGACTTGCCAGCCGCGGCGGGCGAGGACCGTCGCGGCCGCACTGCCGCCCGGGCCGCCGCCGACGATCGCGACGTCACAGTGAGAGGTGTCGTTCATACCTTCTCGCGGGCCCACTGACCGAGGCGGGTGCGGTCGAGCTTGCCCCGATCGGTGTAGGGGAGGGCCTCGATGTAGCGCAGGTCACGGCGGGCCAGGCCCGCTGGCAGGCTGCTCGCGTGGCAGGGTTGCGGCTTGCCGACGAGGAAGGCGAGCACACGGTCACCGCGCACGGCGTCGGCGACCGCGACCACGGCGGCGTCGTCGATGCCGGGCAGCTGGCGCAGGCAGGTCTCGATGGCGGTCGCCGAGACCCGCCGGCCGGCGACGTTGAGGAGGTCCGAGCAGCGGCCCACCAGGCGCAGGCGGCCGTCGGCTTGCCAGGCGCCGCGGTCGCCGAGGATCACCCGTCGATCGCTGCGCGGCGTCCCACCCAGGGTGGCGAGGAAGTTGGCGGCCGACCGCACGGCGACGGTGCCCATCGCAGCATCGTCTTCGGCCCCCGGGTCGAGGAGCTCGACCTCGACGCCGGGCAAGGGGAAGCCCACGGTGCCGGCGGCCCCCGCTGCGCTGGGATCGCTTTCGAAGCAGATCCCACCCGTCTCCGAGGAGCCGTAGAACTGGTGCACGGCAAGGCCCGAGCGCTCGCGGAAGCGGGCCGCGAACTCGGGGGCGAGCGGTCCACCCGCCGAGATCACCCGCCGCAGTGGCAGCTCGCCCGGCCACGAGCTGTCGGCGAGAGCGCGGACCATCGGCGGGACGGCCGGAAAGAAGGTGACGTCTCCTTCAGCCAGAGCCGCCAGCAGTGGGCTCGGATAGAAGCCCGGCTCGAGGACCAGAGGGGTACCGACGACGGCGAGCGAGGAGACGCCGTTGTCGAAGCCGTAGGAATGCGAGAGGGGGATGGCGACGAGGACCCGGTCGGTGGCCGAGATCGCCATCCCGGTGGCGATCTGCTGGATGCCGGTGACCAGGGCCTGGGCCGTCAAGCAGAGCCCGAGGGGCTCGCCGGTCGAGCCCGAGGTGAGCTTGACGACGGCCGTTCCCGGGGCCGGCTCAGTGGTTTCGACGGCATCGAAGCGACTGTGCTGGATGCTGCCTGGCCAGGCCTCGGAGCCCACGCAGGCGTCGCGGTGGAGGAGCTCGCGGACACCGAGGCGCGCGCACAGCCGCGCCTTCTCGGCGAACGGCAGCCCGCCGTCCATCAAGGCGACGGGGAGGCCGCGGCGGCGGAGGGCGAAGAAGAGCTCGACGAACGCCGTGCCGTTGCCGCAGGCGAGCGCCACGACGCCGCACTCGAGGCCGGCGACGGCCGCCTCCCAGTCGCGACTGCGCGCCGCCAAGGTGGCGAAGTCGAGCTGCAGCTTCTCACCGCGAGACCACAGCGCCAGCCTGTGGCGCTGGTCCTGGCAGGTGCGGTCGAAGGCTTCGAGAAGCTGGTCCATGCAGTGCGCGCGCGGTCGGCGAAGTTCGAGCGGTGGGTGAATCGGTGTTCGCGCGAGGAATGCCCGGCGGAGTCCTGGATGCCTGGGAGACTATCCGAGAAGCCCACGACGTGGCGAGCCGGCGAGAGGAGGCGGCAGGCCGCTCGTGCCACCTACTCCGTCTTGGTGCGCCCGTCGGCCGGCCGATCGGCCGGCAGCCCCGGCTGGACGATCTCGCGGCCGTCCTTGACCTTGGCCTCGCGGACCATCCGCCGCACGTCGGCCAGCAGCTGTGGTGCGTCGTAGACGATGCCGTCCTTGATCGTCCAGCGCACGCCGCCGACCCGCTTGGGCCAGCCGTCGTCACCGAGCCGTACCGCGCCGATGCCGTAGAGCACCTTGAAGTTGGCCAGCGGGTTCTCGGGGACCACCACCAGGTCGGCCAGCTTGCCAGGTTCCAGCGAGCCGATGTCGGCGGCAGCACCCAGGGCCTGGGCACCGTTGAGGGTGGCGGAACGCACCACCTCCAGGGGATGGAAGCCCGCCTCTTGCAACAGCTCGAGCTCGCGGACGTAGTCGAAGCCGTAGAGTTTGTAGATGTAGCCGCTGTCCGAGCCGGTGGTCACCCGCCCACCGCGGTTCTTGAAGTCGCGCAGGAAGCTCATCCAGATCTGATAGTTCTCCTTCCAGGCGATCTCGTCGGCGGTCGTCCAGTCGAACCAGAAGGAGCCGTGGGCGTTGGCGCTGGGGCGGAAGAAGTCCCAGAGGGCGGGCAGGGTGTACTCATCGTGCCATTCGGCACGGCGGGTGCGCATCCAGTCGCGGGTGGCCTCGTAGATGGTGAGCGTGGGATCGATGGTGAAGTCGCGAGCGATCAAGGTGTCGATCACCGCGTTCCACCGCGTGCTGCCGCGCGGCGCCGCCTGCTTCCAGAGCCGACCGGCCTGGGCGAAGCGGTCCTGCTCGTTGGCGTAGTTGTAGGCCACGGGATAATCCTGCAGCGTGCGGTCCTCGAAAAGCGCCTCGGGCAGACCGTACCAATGCTCCATGCTGGTCAAGCCCCACGCCGAGGTGTCGAGGACGTCGACCCGCGCGACATCCATCTGAGCATGGTGGCAGGCCGAGCGCAGGCCGCGCTTCTTGGCCTCGTCGAGGGCCGCCTGCATGATGTCGGGGCGGTAGCCGAAGAACTTGAGACCGTCGGCGCCGCGGGCCGCCACCTCGCGTACCCATTTGCGCGCTTGGTCCGGCTCCACGAAGGGCTCGTCACGCCCCTGACCGAAGGTGACGTAGGCGTAGATCCGCGGCGCCGTGATGGCGTTCTTGGCGCTCTTCGCCCGCTGATCGAGGCAGAAGTCGAGGCCATTGCCGCAGCCCGGATCGCGCACGGTGGTGACGCCGTGGCCCATCCACAGCTTGAAGACGTACTCGGCGGGCGTTCCCTGCTCGACGCCGCCGATGTGGCCGTGGAGATCGATGAAGCCCGGCAGCACGTACATGCCGCTGATGTCGATCTCGCGGCCCCCGGGGCCCGCCGCCGGCCGCCGCGTGGGGTCGATCTTGGCGTCCGGGCCGCCCAGGCCGACGATGCGGCTGATCCGGTTGCCTTCGATGACGATGTCGACCGGACCGATGGGCGGTGCGCCCGTGCCGTTGATCAGGATGCCGCCGCGAAGGACCAAGCGCGGGAAGGGCCCCTCGCCCTCGGCCCGCGCCGGTGCCGCCTGGATGGACTGCGCTGGCTCGGCGAGGGCCGGGGGGTTGGGGGAGAGGAGCGAAATCCAGGCAGCAGCGAGAGCAGCGGTGACGACAAGGCGACGCAGCTGAAGCACGAGCGACCTCCGGGAGGCAGAAGGAATGAGCTTCGGTTCTACCAGCAGCCGGCGCCCAGCGCAAGCGAGGCCCTGGTGCCCGGCGCCGGTGGCGCCGGCCGCCGGTGCTATCGTCGGCGGACGATGAGCTCCGGTGAGGCCCTTGAACTGCGCGAAGACGAGCTGGTGATCGAGGCCTCGCGCGCCGGTGGGCCGGGTGGCCAGAACGTCAACAAGGTCGAGACGCGGGTCACCGTCCGTTTCGACCTCGAGAGCTCCGCGCGCTTCAGTGCGCTCGAACGGCAGAGGCTGCGGGAGCGCCTCGCGACGCGCATCAACCGCGCCGGCGTCCTGCGGGTCAGCTCGCAGAAGCACCGCAGCCAGAAGGCGAACCGCGAGGCGGCGGTGGCTCGCCTCGCCGAGCTCATCGCCTGGGCCCTGTCAGAGGACCCGCCCCGCGTGCCCACCAAGCTGCCGCGCCGGGCGCAGGTCGCCCGCGAACGCCGCAAGCGCCAGCAGAGCGAGCGCAAGCGGCTGCGCGGCCGGATAGCGGCCGAGGAGTAGGTGTTGCTCCGCCCATCCCTGGCAGGCTGGCTCGCTGCCTGCTGTTTGCTCCTCCAGCTTCCCGCCACTCCGGCGTGTGGCGAGCCCGAGCTACCGGCACCGGCTAGCCGCTGGCTGGAGCTGCGGACCGCTGAACTCGTGGTGGTGAGCGACGCCGGACCGGCGACGGCGAGGGAGGTGGCGGCGACGCTCGCGACCGTGCAGGAGCTGCTCGCGAGCCTGCTTGCCGGGCCGCGGCGGCCGATCCCGATTCCCACCCGGGTCTTCGTCTTCGCGCGCGAGAGCTCCTTCGCGCCCTATCGTCTGGCTGGTCGCCAGGCCGGTGAGGAGCTGGTGGGCTATTTCCTCAGTCAACCCCTCGGCAACTTCCTGGCCCTGAACGCGCGCCCGCCGGAGGGAGATCCCCTGGCGGTGGCCCGCCACGAGTACACCCACCTCTTCGTGCGCCACCAGTGGCCGGAGCTGCCGCTGTGGGCGAACGAGGGGCTCGCCGAGCTTGCCTCGTCGCTTCTCGCGCGGGGCGACGAGATGGCCGTCGGTCAGGGCATCGAACGACATCTTCGCCGGTTGCGCGAGGGCGGCTTGATGCCGCTCGCAGACCTCTTTGCGGTGACGACGGAGTCGCCGGTCTATGCGCAGACGAACCGCTCGGCGCTCTTCTACGCGCAGTCCTGGCTACTGGTCCATGAGCTCCTCGTGCAGCCGACCGGGCGGCGGCTCGAGGCCCTCGACCTCTTCCGGCGACTGTCGAGGGGTGAGCCGGCGGCGACGGCGGTCCCTGCCGCCCTGGGCTCGAGCCTGGCCGATCTCGAGGCGCGGCTGCGGGCGCGCGCTGGCCGCGCCGGGCTCGCTACGCTCACCCTGCCGGCACCGGCAGCCGTCCGGCACCCGCTACCGGTGGTCGACCTCGCCTACGAGGCGGTGCTCTGCCATTTGGGTGACCTCTTGCTCGCCGAACGGCAGAGCGCCGAGCAGGTGCAGCCGCAGCGCCTGCGTGCCGCTGAGGCCCACTTCCGGCTCGCCGCACGCCGAGCCCAGGAGCTGGGGGAAGCCTGGGGAGGGCTCGCCGAGGTCGCCCTTGCCAGGGGGCAGAGCCAGGAGGGGAAGCGTCTGGCCCGCCAGGCGCTCGCTCTCGGCTCGCGCCGGGCCGAGACCCGGGTCGTCCTGGCAGACCTCCTGCTCGCGGAGCTCAACGACCGGCCGGCCCTGGTGCGCGCCGGTAGCCGGCGAGAGCAGTCGTTGCTCGAGGCCCGGCGTCTGCTGCGCGAAGCCCTCGCCGTGGCCCCCGACTTCGCAGAGATCGAGGCTGCCCTCGGGCGCAGCTACGTCCTCGGTGCCGGCGATCCAGCGCCGGGGATCGCCCACCTCGAGCGAGCCCGCGAGCTGTTGCCGGAACGCGATGACGTGGTCTTCAACGAGGCCATGCTCTGGGTGCGAGCGGGAGACCTGGCGCGCGCCTCGGCGCTCGTCGAGGGCGAGCTCGGCGGGCGTGGGCGATCGGACCTCGTCGCGCAGGCGCGGGAGGTGCTGGCGACGGCGCGGCAGGCGACCGAGAAGGCGGCAGCGCAAGGCCTCGCCCGCCAGAACGAGGAGCTCGCGGCCGCCGTCGCCCTGGCTGACCGCGGTCTGGTCCTGGCGGCCCTGCAGCGCCTCCGCCACCTTTTGGCGGAGCCACTGCCGGACGAGCTGCGCTGGCGGGCGGAGAAGCTCGCCGAAGACCTCGACCGACTGCGTTGAGGCGCCGGCCTAGGCCGGCACGGCGAAGATCTTGAGCGTGGAGCCGATCAGGGTGAGCAGCCGCCGCGTCTCGTCGTAGCTCGGGTGGCGAAGGCGGAACCAGGCGTTCTCCAGGTAACCGAGGCGAAGGGGCTTGGTGGGTGAGCCGATCGCCGGCACGCTGGAGGCCGTCAGATAGGGCCCACAGAGCTTCCAGACCTGGTCGAGGCCCCGGTAGCCGGCGATCTTGCCTTCCTGGTTGGGACGGACCTGGACCGAGCCAGCCGCGAAGCGGCGCGACGGCACCTGCTCGGTGCGGCCGCAGCTCACCGCCAGGGCCCACTCCCGATAGAGGTCGATCTGGTTGCCGGTGCAGTGCAAGTCCCACAGTCGCTCGCCCGGCGGTCGCGCGCCAATCTCCGAGAACCGCAGGCCCTTGGGGCCGAAGAACCACTCCATGTGGGTGGCCGAGGTCTCGATCCCCAGCAGCGTGATGACCTTGCGCCCGAGCTGGATCAGCTCCTGGTAGCCCGGAGCGTCCAGGCGATTGGTGGCGACGATCTGCGGTGCGACCTTGCGGTCCCCGAGGGCGACGAGGACGTTGGGGTAGTAGTGGCTGATGAACTCGTGACGGACCTCGCCCTGGACGGTGAGGGTGTCGTAGAAGCCCTCGTGCCCCTCGACGAACTCCTCGATCGCCACCGAGCTACCGCGGCCCAGGCCATGGGCGGCACAAGCCGCAGTGAGCTCCGCCGGCCCCTCGACGCGGAACGTCTTCTGCGCCCCCAGCCCGGCGCGCGGCTTGACGATCAAGGGGTAGCCCGCCTGCTCGGCGAAGGCGAAGGCCTCGGCTTCCGACGCCACGGCGGCGGAGGCCGCGCATGGGATGCCGGCAGCGCGCAGCGACTCCTTCATCACCGTCTTGTCGCGGCAGAGGATGGCTGCCTGGACCGAGAGGCCGGGCCGGGCCAGGGCCTCGCGCAGCTTGGCCGCCGGCAGGGTCAGCATCTCGTCGACCGCCTCGACGCGCTCGAAGGCGCCGGCCTTCTCGAGCTCACGCGCCGCGGCCAGGAGCTCGCTCTCGTCGAACAGCGACTTGACGGCGCAGTAGGCGTCGAGCCAGCCGCGCAGCTCGGAGTCGAGCGCCGCAAGCGGCCGGTGGCCGATACCGGTCACCCGGCAGCCCACCGCCTTGAGCGCGCGCACGTAGTCCCGATGCGGCGCGGGATGCTCGGGAGCGAGGAAGAGGACGTGCATCGAGGGGCTCGTGGCGGCGCATTCTAGCAGTCCCCCCAAGGGTGCGCCGGAGGGCTGCGAGATCGATTGACGACCGGCTGCGATCTCACTACAGTTAACGCGGTTGGAGCAACGGTACCGAGGGCTGGATCCAGCACGGGAGGGAGTCCGTCATGAGCTACGTCATCACCGAGAAATGTCTGGGCGAACGGTACGCGACCTGCGTGGCGGTATGCCCGGTCGATTGCATCAAGCCTGGTGACTACAAGGGCCAGGAGTTCATGATCATCGACCCGGAAGTCTGCATCGACTGTGGCCTCTGCTTGCCGGAGTGCCCGATCGGCGCCATCGTCGAGACCGAGGACGAGGACCCGGAGTGGGCGGCGATCAACCGCGAGCTGGCTCCCGAGTTCAACCAGAACCCGCCCGTCCCCGAGCGGCCGCGCAACGATCCGCCACGCCGGCCCGGCAACACGATCGTGAACCCCTGAGGCTCCCCTCATGGTGAGGAGCGTCGAGAGCGGCCGCCTGCGCCCGGGCGGGCGGTGAGGGCTTCCTTCCCCAGCCGGCATGCGCACCTATCTCGACCTCCTCCGCCACATCCTCGATCACGGCACGGACAAGCCGGACCGCACCGGCACCGGAACGCGGAGCGTCTTTGGCTACCAGATGCGCTTCGACCTCGGTGCCGGTTTCCCGCTTCTCACCACCAAGAAGGTCCACCTGCGCTCGATCATCCACGAGCTGCTCTGGTTCCTGAGCGGAGACACCAACGTCGCCAGCTTGCAGGCCCAAGGCGTTTCCATCTGGGACGAGTGGGCGGACGAGAACGGCGAGCTGGGGCCGGTCTACGGCCATCAGTGGCGAGCCTGGGGCACGGCGGATGGCGGGCGGGTCGATCAGATCGCCGCCCTCTTGGCGGGCTTGCGGCGCGATCCCGACTCGCGCCGTCACCTCGTCTCGGCCTGGAACGTGGGCGAGATCCCGCAGATGCGCTTGCCACCGTGCCACGTCCTCTTCCAGCTCTATGTCGCCAACGGCAGGCTGTCTTGCCAGCTCTACCAGCGCAGCGCCGACGTCTTCCTGGGCGTGCCGTTCAACATCGCCTCCTATGCTTTGCTCACCCACATGCTGGCGCAGGTCTCGGACCTCGAGCCCGGCGAGCTGGTGCACACCCTGGGTGATGCCCACCTCTACTGCAACCACTTCGAGCAGGCTCGCCTGCAGCTCAGCCGCGCGCCGCGGCCGCTGCCCACGCTGCGGCTGGACCCCGGGGTGCGCTCGCTCTTCGACTTCCGCTTCGAGCATGTGAGCGTCGAGGGCTACGACCCCCATCCGGGGATCCCGGCCCCGATCGCGGTCTGAACCGGTCGGGCGGCAAGCTCGCCGGCCCTCCCACCGAACATCGATGCAGATCTCGCTGATCGTCGCTGCCGCCCGCAACGGGGTGATCGGCCGTGACGGTGCCATGCCCTGGCACCTGCCCGCCGACCTTGGCCATTTCAAGGCGCTCACCTTGGGCCACCACCTGCTGGTCGGCCGCCGCACCTGGGAGGCGATCGGGCGCCCCCTTCCCGGGCGCACGATGCTGGTGCTCAGCCGGCGAGGTGGCCCGGATCCCGCTGGGACGCGGCTGGTGTCAACTCCCGAGGCGGCAGTGGCGGTGGCGCGGGAAGCGGGGGAGAACGAGCTCTTCGTGGCCGGCGGGGGAGAGGTCTATCGCCTGTTCCTGCCGCTCGCCGACCGCGTCTACCTCACCCGGGTGGAGGCGGAGCCGGACGGCGACGTCCGTTTTTCCCCGCTCGACCCGGCAGCCTGGCGGTGCATCGAGTCGGTGCCGCGGCCGGCCGACGAGCGCAATGCCCTGGCACTGTGCTTCGAGGTTTACGAGCGATCCGCCGACGGCGGCGGAAGCCTCAGCCAGCCGGAGCCAAGACCGCGAAGTTGACGGTGGCCTTGGCCACCAGCTCGCCGTCCTGGCTGACCTCGCCCTCGGCGACCGCCACGCTGCGCCCACGGCGCAACAGGCGGCCGCGGGCGACGAGATGGCCTGCCCGGGCCCGCCGCAGCAGGTGGACGGTGACGCTGGCGGGCACCACCGCGACGCCAGTGGCCTGGGCAGCGACGATCTCGGCCATCGTGGTCAGAACGGCGAAGTGGATCGTCCCCGCCACCACCTGATGCTCCTCGCGGGTGTCGAGCTCGAGGCTCGTGCCGTCTTCACCCCGCCGCAGGCCGAGGCTCTCGTTGAAGTACATGCGGTCCTCCGGGGCAGGTTGGGGTTGGCGACAGGCTCAGAGCATGCCGAGCTGGAGGCGGGCGACTTCGCTCATCATCTCCATGCTCCACTGGGGATCGAAGACGAGCTCGATGTCCACGTCGCTCACCCCAGCGAGGCCCTCGATGCGGCGTTTGACGTCGTCGGTCAGGACGTCGCCCATGCCACAGCCCGGAGCGGTCAGCGTCATCTTGACGTGCACCCGGCTCGTGCCGTCGGGCAAGGGCTCGAGATGGCAGTCGTAGATCAACCCGAGCTCGACGATGTTGACCGGGATCTCCGGGTCGTAGCACTTCCGCATCTCGTCCCACACCCGGGTCTCGAGGTCGGCCGCGAGGTTGGCCGAGGGCAGCGAGGAGGCCGCGGCGGCCTTGCCGAGGGCGTCGGCGTCCTGCTCGTCGATGCGTACCAGCAGGCCGTAGGGCGTCATCACCGTGAAGGTGCCGCCGAGGGCCTGGGTGATGGTGACCTCGGTGCCGGCGGCCAGCGTGCTGCGGTTTCCTTCCGGGACCTGGATCACCGGGCAGTCGCGGCTGAGGGTGACTCTCTCTCTGGTTTCCATGGCGCCGTCCTCGTAGCCGACAAACAGTACCAAACGGGTCCCGTTTGAGGGAAGCCCGGTGTCACGACGAGGCCGCTGCTAGGATCGGAGGGTCTTGGCGGGAGGGAGCATGCACCTCAACGACGACGAACGTGCGGTCCTCGATTTCCTCGAACAGAAGTGCCTGGCCTTGGGTCAGGTCCAGGCCGGCTACCTCTTCCGCCGCCGGGCGGTCGAGGCCGCCGCTGCCGCCCAGGGGGGTGGCTGGCAGACCGGGTTGAGCGGGCTCGCCGCCAAGGGGCTGATCGCACCCCTCGAACGCGGCGACCGGTTCTACCTCACGGCCGCCGGCGCCAGCGCGCTGGGCGCTCCGCCGCCCAGCGCCGAGGCCTAGCGGTAGAAGAGGGGAAAGCGCCGCGGCGCGGCTTCGTGTATCAGCTCGTAGACGGCTTCGAAGATCAGCTCGCGGTTCGGCTTCGAGAAATAGTCTCCGTCCGAGCCGTAGGCCGGCCGATGGTCGGTGGCAGGGAGCGTCCGCGGCTCGCTGTCGAGCCAGGCGTAGCCGCCCTGGTCTTCGATCACCTGTTGGAGCATGAAGGCCGAGGCCCCGCCGGGGACGTCCTCATCGACGAAGAGGATGCGGTTGGTGCGCTCCAGGCTCTGCACGATCCGCCCCTCGCGGTCGAACGGCAGCAGGGTCTGCACGTCGATGAGCTCGACCTCGATCCCCACCTTGGCCAGCAGGTCGCAAGCCTCGGCCGCGATGCGGCAACAAGCTCCATAGGTGACCAGCGTCACATCGCGGCCGGGGCGGAGGACCTCGGGAACGCCCAACGCCAAGCGGTAGTCGGTGAGGTTGCTCGGCAGCCGCTCCTTCGCGCGATAGCCATTCAGCACTTCGATCACCAGGGCCGGCTCCTCACCGGCGAGCAGGGTGTTGTAGAAGCCCGCGGCGCGCGTCATGTCCCGCGGCACACAGACGTGCATGCCGCGCACGAGGTTGAGGATCCCGGCCATCGGGGAGCCGGAGTGCCAGATGCCTTCGAGGCGATGGCCGCGGGTGCGCACGATCACCGGCGCCCGCTGGCCGCCGCAGGTGCGGTACGACAGGGTGGCGAGGTCGTCGGCCAGGCCCTGAAGGGCGAAGAGGATGTAGTCGAGGTACTGGATCTCGGCGATCGGCCGCAGGCCGCGCAGGGCGAGGCCAATCGCCTGGCCGAGGATCGTCGCCTCGCGAATCCCGGTGTCACTGACCCGTTCGGCACCGTAGCGGGCCTGCAGGCCGGCAAAGCCCTGGTTGACGTCGCCGAGGGCGCCGACGTCTTCGCCGAAGGCGAGGACGCGCGGATCCCGCGCCAGCATGGCGTCGAAGCAAGCGTTGAGGATCTCGAACCCGTTGACGAGCGGGGCGTCCGCGGCGTAGTCGACGGGGACGCCGGCGACCGCGAGCGCCGAGCTGGGCGTTTCGTCGTAGAGCCAGCTGCCGTAGCGCTGCGTGTTCAGCTGCTCCTGCTGGCGTTTCCAATCACTCAGCCGCTGGCGCTGGGGAGACGGCTCCTGCCAGACCGCCAGCAGGGCCTCCTCGGCGGCGGCCAGGAGGTCACGCCGCAAGGCGGTGGGGCGGCGCAACAGGGCCGCTGAGGCGGCTTCGACCTGTTCACGCGACAGCTCGCCCTGGGGGTGCAGCAGGGCCAGCTTCTGGATCTCCTGGTGCGCGGCCAGCAGG
>WBZL01000783.1_pt1 | contig 35125 bp, 45 predicted proteins | sample 5204291 | NCBI WGS metagenome assembly WBZL01 (sample SAMN12344345, study PRJNA552823) | activated sludge metagenome | biome: Activated sludge suspended growth; feature: Nitrification reactor; material: Wastewater; isolation source: activated sludge from nitrification reactor of wastewater...
TGCCGGGTGACAACATCACCATTACGGTGAAGCTGATCGCCCCGATCGCCATGGAAGACGGTCTGCGCTTTGCCATCCGCGAAGGCGGCCGTACCGTCGGCGCCGGCGTCGTGGCGAAAGTGATCGAGTAATCGATGCGTGAACGAGAGGCACCCCGCCCTCGGGATGCCTCGCAGTCTCTGCCGCAGGGGCATAGCTCAATTGGCAGAGCGTCGGTCTCCAAAACCGAAGGTTGGGGGTTCGAGACCCTCTGCCCCTGCCAACAGAACTTAAGGCGAGAGTAATGGCCGACAAAATCAAGTTCGCGCTGGCGCTGTTGATGGTGGCTGCGGGCGTAGCGGGTTTCTATCTGCTGGCGGAAGCTGCGCTGATCCTGCGCGTGTTATCCGTCTTGGCGGGCGTCATTGCGGGCGCAGTGATGGCCTGGTTTACAAATCCGGGGCAGCGTTTCTTCGCCTTCAGTCAGGAAGCCTGGACGGAGACCAGGAAGGTGGCCTGGCCCTCCCGCAAGGAAACCATGCAGACCACTGGCGTGGTGTTCGCATTCGTCGTTGTCATGGCGGTTTTCCTGTGGCTTACCGACAAGAGCCTGGAATGGGTTCTCTACGACCTGATTCTGGGATGGAAGAAATCATGAGCAAGCGCTGGTACGTTGTGCATGCCTATTCAGGCTTCGAGAAGTCCGTCCTGCGTGCCCTGATTGAGCGCATCAAGCGCGCTGGCATGGAAGAGAAGTTCGGCCAGATTTTGGTGCCGGTCGAGGAGGTGGTTGAGATGAAATCCGGCCAGAAAAGCATCTCCGAACGCAAGTTCTTCCCCGGCTATGTGCTGGTGGAAATGGAGATGGACGACGACACCTGGCATTTGGTGAAGAACACTTCCAAGGTGACCGGATTCGTCGGCGGTACCGCAACCAAACCGACGCCGATCTCCGAGAAGGAGGTCGCCAAGATCATGCAGCAGATGCAGGAAGGCGTCGAGAAGCCGAAGCCCAAGGTGCTGTATGAGGTTGGCGAAATGGTAAGGGTCAAGGAAGGTCCTTTCACCGACTTCAATGGCACGGTGGAAGACATCAATTATGAAAAGAGCAAACTGCGTGTGGCCGTGACTATTTTCGGCCGCTCGACGCCTGTCGAACTGGAGTTCTCGCAGGTCGAGAAGGCGTAGGTACGGACGGAGCCGGGACCGTCCGCCGGATAGCTGGTCCGGCAGAGTATTTCGGCAGAGGAGCGCAAGTAGGATGACGAAAGCGCGTTACTACTCACTTAACTGGAGCCAATATGGCCAAGAAGATCGTCGGTTTCATCAAACTGCAAGTGCCGGCCGGCAAGGCGAATCCCTCGCCCCCGATCGGCCCCGCGCTGGGTCAGCGCGGCCTCAATATCATGGAATTCTGCAAGGCGTTCAATGCCCAAACGCAAGGCGTCGAACCCGGACTCCCCATTCCAGTTGTGATCACTGCCTTCGCGGACAAGAGCTTTACCTTCATCATGAAGACGCCGCCGGCGTCCGTCCTCATCAAGAAGGCTGCCAAGATCGACAAGGGTTCTGCAAAGCCGCATACCGACAAGGTGGGCAAACTGACCCGCGCCCAAGTCGAGGAAATCGCCAAAGCAAAGATGAAGGATCTCACCGCCGCTGACCTGGAGGCCGCCATGCGCACTGTCGCAGGCAGTGCTCGCAGCATGGGCGTTACCGTGGAGGGCATGTAAATGACAAAACTCTCCAAGCGCACCGCTGCGCTGCGCGCCAAGGTCGATCGCAACATGGCTTATCCCGTAGCCGAGGCGCTTGCGCTCGTCAAGGAATGTGCCACTGCCAAGTTCGACGAGGCTGTCGATGTTGCCGTGAACCTCGGCGTCGATGCCAAGAAATCCGACCAGTTGGTGCGCGGTTCTGTCGTGTTGCCGGCTGGTACCGGGAAGAAAATGCGGGTCGCAGTCTTTGCTCAGGGCGACAAGGCCCAGGTTGCAAAGGATGCCGGAGCGGACATAGTCGGCTTTGATGATCTTGCTGCCCAGGTCAAGGAAGGCAAGATGGATTTCGACGTGGTGATCGCTACGCCAGATGCGATGAAGGTGGTCGGTGCGCTCGGTCAGATACTTGGCCCGCGTGGCCTCATGCCCAATCCGAAGGTTGGCACGGTGACGATGGATGTTGCTACGGCAGTGAAGAACGCGAAGGCGGGTCAAGTGCAGTACCGCACCGACAAGGGCGGCATTGTGCAATGCACGATTGGCCGCGCTTCCTTCTCGGTCGAGCAATTGCAGCAGAACATCGTGGCACTGATCGAAGCACTCAACAAGGCCAAGCCGGCCACCAGCAAAGGCCAGTATCTGAGGAAGGTATCCGTGTCCAGCACGATGGGGGCGGGTGTGCGCGTTGACCAGGCAAGCCTGTCTGCGCAGCAGTAAGGAGATGAATCCCCGCTGAAGCGGGAAGAGGACTTTGGGACGCTGGGAAAGCGCAAGCAGACCCGACGGATCGTCAAAGACCGCAGGTACCCGAGGGTGCAGCAAGGCCCGAAGGCTTAAGTGCGAAGGCGGCCTGCGCAGATGGTGCACCCAGACAGGAATTTGTCCGTTGCCTGATCGCGACGGACCGCACTCCTGATCCAGGTCGCCGTGGGTGCGGCGGAGCAATTACCGTCGCGTGTGGACTTGATAGGAGAAAGGACCTCATGGGCCTCAATCTTGAAAGCAAAAAAGCCATTGTGGCGGAGGTGTCGGCACAGGTTGCCAACGCCCAGACCGTCGTTGTGGCGGAGTACCGTGGCATCGAGGTGGGTGAACTCACCCAGCTTCGCGCCAAGGCACGTCAATCCGGTGTTTACCTACGCGTGCTGAGAAACACCTTGGCCCGCCGCGCGGTTGATGGCACGACATTTTCAGTGCTCGCCGACCAATTGACCGGACCGCTGATTTACAGCATCTCCAGCGATCCGGTCGCGGCGGCGAAAGTACTGCATGATTTCGCCAAGAGCAACGAAAAGCTGGTGCTCAAGGCGGGCGCGTACGCCGGCAAGGCATTGGACAAGGCTGGAGTGCAGGCGTTGGCCTCTATTCCGAGCCGCGAAGAGTTGCTCGCCAGACTGCTCGGTGTCATGCAAGCGCCAGTATCAGGTTTTGCTATTGCACTTGGCGCGCTTGCCAGGCAGCGTGAAGCAACTGCTGCCTAAACGATCCCTTACCACTTTCGAATCTGGAGTAATTGAACATGGCTATCAGCAAAGAAGAAATCCTTGAAGCCGTTGGCAGCATGACGGTGATGGACCTGAACGACTTGGTTAAGGCGTTCGAAGTGAAGTTTGGCGTTTCCGCCGCGGCGATGGCAGTTGCCGGCGCCGGTGCCGGTGGTGCCGCCGCCCCGGCGGCGGAAGAACAGACCGAGTTCACCGTCATTCTTGCCGCCACAGGCGACAAGAAGGTTGAGGTGATCAAGGTGGTTCGCGCCGTGACTGGCTTGGGCCTCAAAGAAGCCAAAGATCTGGTCGATGGCGCACCCAAGCCTGTCAAGGAAGCGATTCCCAAGGCTGACGCCGAGGCGATCAAAAAGCAGTTGGAAGACGCCGGCGCGAAAGCCGAGATCAAGTAAAGCTGTTCAGGCAGGTTGGGCTGGCGGTTTGGGCCGCCAGCCCTTTGCCTTTGATGAAATACCCAGTTTCCAGTTGTCAGCTGCCTGCAAAGGACAACACGCGGCGTCGCATGCAACTGACAACTGAAAACTGATTTCTCACCCCCGGAGCCGATATGACGTACTCCTACACAGAGAAAAAACGCATCCGCAAGAGTTTTGCCAAGCGTGCGAGCGTACTCGATGTGCCATTCCTTCTGGCCACTCAGTTGGAGTCCTACCTTGCTTTCCTGCAAACGGACATCCCGCCGGCGCAACGCCGCAACCAGGGCTTGCAAGCTGCCTTTACCTCGATTTTCCCGATCTCGAGCCATAGCGGCAACGCGCGGCTGGAGTTCGTGTACTACGCGCTGGGCGAACCCGCTTTCGACGTCAAGGAGTGTCAGCAGCGCGGCCTGACCTTTGCCAGTCCACTCCGCGCCCGTGTGCGCCTGGTCATCATGGACCGCGAAGCAGCCAAGGAGACCGTCAAGGAGGTGAAGGAACAAGAGGTCTATATGGGTGAAATCCCACTCATGACGACCACCGGTTCGTTCGTCATCAATGGTACAGAGCGGGTCATAGTTTCCCAACTGCACCGCTCCCCGGGGGTATTCTTCGAACATGACCGCGGCAAGACTCATTCCTCGGGCAAGTTGCTCTTCTCGGCACGCATTATTCCCTACCGGGGCTCGTGGCTGGATTTCGAATTCGATCCCAAGGACTATCTTTTCTTCCGCGTTGACCGAAGACGCAAGATGCCGGTGACAATCCTGCTCAAGGCTATCGGCCTGACACCGGAGCAAATCCTCGCCACTTTCTTCGAGTTCGACGCTTTTCACTTGACCAAGAAGGGCATCCAGTTCGAGGTTGTGCCGGAGCGCCTGCGTGGTGAGGTGGCACGCTTCGACATCACCGACAAGGCCGGGAAGGTGCTGGTCGCCAAGGACAAACGCATTACCGCCAAGCACATCCGCGAGTTGGCTGAAGCTGGCATCAAGAAGATCAATGTGCCAGAGGAATTTCTTGTCGGCCGGGTTATTGGGCACAATGTCATCGATTCTGAAACGGGGGAAGTACTCGCCAGCGCCAACGAGGAGCTAACCGAGAGCCTGCTCGGCAAGCTGCGCGAATCCGGCGTCACGGATTTGCGCACGCTGTATACCAACGACCTTGATCGTGGCGCCTACATCTCCTCGACGTTGCGCACCGATGAAACTGCCGATCAGCTGGCAGCCCGCGTTGCAATCTATCGAATGATGCGACCTGGCGAGCCTCCCACCGAAGATGCCGTCGAGACGTTGTTCCACGGCTTGTTCTACTCGGAAGAGCGCTATGATCTGTCGGCCGTAGGTCGGATGAAATTCAATCGCCGTGTCGGGCGTACAGAACTGGACGGATCCGGCACACTCTCCAATCAGGACCTCATCGACGTCATCCGGATCCTTGTCGAACTTCGCAATGGCCGTGGCGAGATAGATGACATCGATCACCTTGGCAACCGTCGCGTGCGCTCCGTTGGCGAACTGGCTGAAAACCAGTTCCGCGCCGGTTTGGTGCGCGTCGAACGTGCCGTGAAGGAACGGCTCGGCCAGGCAGAGAGCGACAATCTGATGCCACACGACCTGATCAACGCCAAACCCATTTCGGCCGCGATCAAGGAATTCTTCGGCTCTAGCCAGCTCTCCCAATTCATGGATCAGACAAACCCGCTGTCCGAGATTACGCACAAGCGACGCGTTTCGGCACTCGGCCCGGGGGGGCTAACGCGAGAACGTGCCGGCTTTGAGGTGCGCGATGTGCATCCAACTCACTATGGCCGTGTCTGCCCAATCGAAACGCCCGAAGGCCCAAATATTGGCCTGATCAATTCGTTGGCTCTGTACGCACGCACCAATCAGTTTGGCTTCATGGAAACGCCTTACCGCAAGGTGGCGGATGGTCGCGTTTCTGACCAAATTGATTTTTTGTCGGCGATTGAGGAGGGGCACTTTGTCATCGCGCAAGCGAACGCCCAGCTTGACAAGAAAGGCAAGCTTGTCGATGAGTTGGTCTCATCCCGCCACAAGAGCGAATTCTCGATGGTTACGCCGGATCAGGTGCAATACATGGATATTGCGCCCGGCCAGATCGTTTCGGTAGCCGCGTCGCTCATCCCCTTTCTTGAGCACGACGACGCCAATCGTGCCCTGATGGGCGCCAACATGCAGCGTCAGGCAGTACCCTGCCTACGTGCCGAGAAAGCATTGGTTGGCACCGGCATCGAGCGTACCGTGGCCGTCGACTCCGGCACCGCAGTGCAGGCACTGCGCGGTGGCGTAGTCGACTATGTCGACGCCAACCGCATCGTCGTGCGCGTGCATGACGACGAAACGGTTCCGGGTGAAGTTGGTGTCGACATCTACAATCTGATCAAGTACACCCGCTCCAACCAGAACACCAACATCAACCAGCGTCCGCTGGTGAAGGTAAGCGATGTCATCGCCAAGGGCGACGTCATTGCCGATGGCGCTTCCACCGACATGGGCGAACTGGCACTCGGCCAAAACATGTTGGTGGCATTCATGCCCTGGAACGGATATAACTTTGAGGATTCCATCCTCATTTCCGAGCGCGTTGTGGCTGATGACCGATTTACATCGATCCACATCGAGGAATTGACGGTGGTCGCCCGCGACACAAAACTGGGCGCGGAGGAAATCACCCGCGATATCGCTTCCCTAGGCGAGGCTCAACTGTCGCGCCTCGATGAATCCGGCATTGTGTACATCGGCGCCGAGGTGGAGGCAGGGGACGTGCTGGTCGGCAAGGTAACTCCGAAGGGCGAGACGCAACTGACCCCGGAAGAAAAGCTGTTGCGCGCAATTTTCGGCGAGAAGGCCTCCGACGTGAAAGACACGGGTCTGCGCGTCCCGTCAGGCATGTCCGGTACTGTGATTGACGTCCAGGTGTTCACACGCGAGGGTATCGAACGCGACAAGCGCGCCCAGCAGATCATCGACGATGAACTGCGCCGTTACAAGACTGATCTCGCTGACCAGATGCGTATTGTCGAGCGCGACACTTTCGCGCGTATCGAGCGTCTGCTTGTTGGCAAGGTCGCTAACAAGGGCCCAAAAAAGCTGGCCAAAGGCACCAAGCTGAGTAAGGCTTATCTAGAATCAATCGACCCTCATCACTGGTTCGACATTGGCTTGGCCAACGATGAAACAGCGCAGCAATTGGAGAATTTGCGCGAGAGCATTGAGCAGACGCGCAAGGATTTCGACCAGGCCTTCGAAGCGAAGAAGAAAAAGCTCACTCAAGGTGACGAACTGCCGCCTGGCGTGCAGAAGATGGTCAAAGTTTACTTGGCGGTCAAGCGCCGCCTGCAACCCGGCGACAAAATGGCCGGGCGCCACGGCAACAAAGGCGTTGTCTCGCGCATTGTGCCAATTGAGGATATGCCGCACATGGATGATGGCACGACAGTCGACATTGTGCTCAATCCGCTTGGCGTGCCTTCACGGATGAACATAGGCCAGATTCTGGAAACCCATCTTGGGTGGGCTGCCAAAGGTCTCGGACTGAAGATCGGCGAAATCCTGAAGAAGCAGTCAGCCGCAGCCGATCTGCGCAAGTATCTCAACAAGATCTATAACTCAAGCGGGAAGGGCGAGGATATCGATTCGCTCTCTGACCAGGAGGTTGTCGAACTAGGAAATAACCTCAGACTGGGCGTGCCGTTCGCCACACCTGTATTCGATGGCGCTCACGAGAATGAAATCAAGAACATGCTCGAATTGGCTGGATTGCCGAGTACGGGACAAGTCTCGCTATTCGACGGTCGCACGGGGGAAAAGTTTGAGCGCCCTGTAACCGTGGGCTACATGCACGTGCTGAAACTGCACCACCTGGTTGACGACAAGATGCATGCCCGCTCCACCGGGCCGTATAGCCTTGTGACGCAACAACCGTTGGGCGGCAAAGCGCAGTTCGGCGGGCAGCGTTTCGGGGAGATGGAAGTGTGGGCACTTGAAGCCTACGGGGCATCCTATACGTTGCAGGAGATGCTCACGGTCAAATCTGACGATGTCTCAGGCCGTACCAAGGTCTATGAAAATATCGTCAAAGGTGAGCACAGGATTGATGCCGGTATGCCGGAGTCCTTCAATGTTCTCGTGAAGGAAATACGCTCCCTGGCTATCGATATTGACTTGGAGCGGTACTGACGCCGTGAAGTTGCCACGGGACGCGCGCTTAGTGCGGCCCCGGCGATTTGAATTGCCTATTCTTTGATTTGAAGGTTCACCCCTTGCTGGAGTGAAGACATGAAAGCATTACTCGATCTGTTCAAACAGGTAACTCAGGAAGAGGAATTCGATGCCATTACCATTGGCCTCGCCTCGCCCGAGAAGATTCGCTCCTGGTCCTACGGAGAAGTGAAAAAACCGGAAACCATCAACTACCGTACCTTCAAGCCGGAGCGGGATGGTCTTTTCTGTGCCAAGATTTTTGGCCCGGTGAAAGACTACGAGTGCTTGTGTGGGAAATACAAACGCCTAAAGCACCGCGGAGTCATTTGCGAAAAGTGCGGAGTCGAAGTCACGTTGTCAAAGGTGCGCCGTGAGCGCATGGGCCACATCGAACTGGCGTCGCCGGTTGCCCACATCTGGTTCCTGAAGAGTTTGCCCAGTCGCCTCGGCATGGTGCTTGATATGACATTGCGCGACATTGAGCGCGTACTCTATTTCGAAGCCTATGTTGTCGTCGATGCCGGCATGACACCGCTCAATCGAGCCCAGTTGCTGTCGGAGGATGACTATCTCGCCAAGGTCGAGGAGTACGGTGACGATTTTGCCGCGCTGATGGGTGCCGAGGGCATCCGGGAATTACTTCGCTCTCTCGACGCAAATCATGAAATCGACGTTTTGCGCAAGGAACTCGAGACGACAGGCTCCGAAGCCAAGATCAAGAAGATCGCCAAGCGTCTCAAGGTTCTTGAGGGCTTCCAGCAATCCGGCATCAAGCCTGACTGGATGATTCTCGAAGTGCTGCCCGTACTGCCCCCCGACCTGCGTCCCTTGGTGCCGCTGGACGGCGGCCGGTTCGCCACCTCGGATCTAAACGACCTTTATCGCCGCGTCATTAACCGCAACAATCGCCTGAAGCGCCTACTGGAACTCAAGGCCCCAGAAATCATTGTGCGCAACGAGAAGCGCATGCTGCAGGAAGCGGTCGACTCATTGCTTGACAACGGCCGCCGAGGCAAGGCAATGACAGGCGCCAACAAGCGTCCGCTGAAGTCTCTCGCCGATATGATTAAAGGTAAGGGTGGCCGCTTCCGCCAGAACCTGTTGGGGAAGCGTGTGGACTACTCCGGGCGCTCGGTAATCGTGGTTGGTCCGCAGTTGAAGCTTCACCAATGCGGCCTGCCGAAGAAAATGGCACTGGAACTTTTCAAGCCTTTCATCTTCAACAAACTGGAGTTGTTGGGCCTCGCTACGACAATCAAGGCGGCAAAGAAGCTGGTCGAGCAGGAAGTGCCAGAGGTGTGGGATATCCTCGAAGAGGTGATCCGTGAGCATCCTGTCATGCTCAACCGCGCGCCAACTCTGCATCGGCTTGGCATTCAGGCGTTTGAGCCGACCCTGATCGAGGGGAAGGCCATTCAGTTGCATCCGCTCGTCTGCGTGGCCTTCAACGCCGACTTCGACGGCGACCAGATGGCCGTGCACGTTCCGCTGTCGCTGGAAGCCCAGATGGAAGCGCGGACGCTGATGCTGTCGTCGAACAATATACTCTCGCCTGCGAATGGCGAACCCATCATCGTTCCATCACAGGACATAGTGCTGGGCCTTTATTTCGCCACGCGCGAGCACATCAATGCAAGAGGCGAGGGAATGGCCTTCACCGATATTTCCGAGGTGAAGCGCGCCTACGAATCCGGCCAAGCCGCCCTGCACGCCAGGATTATTGCGCGTATTAAAGAGTACGAGGTCAGCGAGGAGGGGGAGAAGCGCGAGAAGATCACGCGCTATGAGACCACGATCGGTCGAGCTATCCTGTCGGAAATCCTGCCGACTGGGTTGCCGTTCTCGATCATCAATAAAACGCTCAAGAAAAAGGAGATATCGCGCCTGATCAACGCCTGCTTCCGTCGCTGCGGCCTGAAAGAGACTGTGATCTTTGCCGACAAGCTGATGCAAGCCGGCTTCGCCTTGGCTACCCGCGCCGGCATTTCCATTTCTATCGGTGACATGTTGGTACCGCCACAGAAGCACGAAATCATTTCTGCCGCCGAGCATGAGGTCAAGGAGATCGAGAAGCAGTACACGTCTGGACTTGTAACCGACGGCGAACGCTACAACAAAGTTGTAGACATCTGGGGCCGTGCGGGTGACCAGGTGGCGAAAGCCATGATGGAGCAACTCTCGCACCAGGAAGTTGCCGACCGTAGTGGCAAAAAAGTTGCACAAGAGTCTTTCAACTCGATTTACATGATGGCTGATTCAGGCGCTCGTGGCTCTGCAGCACAAATTCGCCAGCTGGCCGGCATGCGCGGACTGATGGCCAAGCCGGATGGTTCGATCATCGAGGTCCCTATCACTACGAATTTCCGGGAGGGCCTCAATGTTCAGCAGTACTTTATCTCGACGCATGGAGCACGCAAAGGTCTTGCTGATACAGCGCTGAAAACCGCGAACTCGGGCTATCTGACCCGCCGTTTGGTCGATGTAACTCAAGATCTTGTGGTGACTGAGGACGATTGCGGAACCAGTAACGGTTTTGCCATGAAAGCGCTGGTAGAGGGTGGCGAGGTGGTCGAGGCATTGCGCGAGCGTATTCTCGGCCGCGTCACAATCTCAGAAGTGCTCCATCCCGAGACACAGGATGTCCTCTTCCCGGTCGGCTTTTTGCTTGATGAAGATGCGGTTGATCTTATCGAGTCGCTGGGTGTAGATGAGGTGCGCGTGCGCACCCCGCTTAGTTGCGAGACACGCTATGGCTTATGCGCCAAATGCTACGGTCGCGACTTGGGACGCGGCGTTCTGGTCAACTCGGGCGAAGCAGTTGGAGTCATTGCCGCCCAGTCGATCGGTGAGCCGGGCACCCAGCTCACCATGCGCACATTTCACGTCGGGGGAGCGGCGTCGCGCTCAGCTTCGGCTTCGCATGTCGAAGCCAAGTCGGTTGGTACGGTGCGTTTTACGCAGAACATGCGCTATGTCACCAATCCCAAGGGAGAGAAAGTGGTCATCGCCCGTTCCGCCGAAGTGCTGATCACCGATGACCACGGGCGTGAGCGAGAGCGCCACAAAGTGCCTTATGGCGCCATGTTGGCCGTGGATGACGGCAAGCATGTCAGGGCAGGCGCCCAGTTGGCTACATGGGATCCCCACACTCGACCGATCGTCACAGAGTACGCAGGCACGGTGAAGTTTGAGAACGTTGAGGAAGGCGCAACCGTCACCAAGCAGATTGATGATGTCACGGGCCTGTCGACTCTCGTGGTCATCGACCCCAAGCGCAAGGCGAGTGCCACCACGAAGGGTCTTCGTCCTCAGGTGAAACTGCTGACCCCTTCCGGGGAAGAAGTGAAGATTCACGGCACAGACCATTCGGTCACGATTACCTTTCAGGTAGGCTCCATCATCACGGTTAAGGATGGACAGCAGGCTAGCGTCGGTGACATCCTCGCGCGTATTCCGCAGGAATCGTCGAAGACGCGCGACATCACGGGCGGCCTGCCACGCGTGGCTGAACTCTTCGAAGCCCGTTCGCCGAAGGATGCAGGCATGCTGGCGGAAGTCACGGGCACTGTCTCGTTCGGCAAGGACACAAAGGGAAAGCAACGCCTAGTGATTACCGAACCGGATGGCATTGCCCACGAGTACCTGATCACGAAAGACAAGCACGTCATGGCCCATGATGGGCAGGTTGTGAACCGTGGTGAGTTCATCGTCGATGGACCTGCTGACCCGCACGATATTCTTCGACTCAAGGGCGTAGAGGAGCTGGCTCATTACATTATCGACGAGGTGCAGGACGTGTATCGCCTGCAGGGCGTGAAGATCAACGACAAGCATATCGAGGTGATCGTGCGGCAGATGCTGCGTCGCGTCGTTATCACCGACCCTGGCGATACGCACTTTATCCGCGAAGAACAAGTGGAGCGCGCAGAGGTGCTCGACGAGAATGACAAGGCGATCAATCAGGGCAAGCGCCCGGCCGAGTATCAGTACTTGCTTCTCGGCATTACCAAGGCTTCGTTGTCAACCGACTCCTTCATCTCGGCGGCATCATTCCAGGAAACCACTCGTGTGCTCACTGAAGCGGCCATCATGGGCAAGCGTGACGAGCTGCGTGGCCTGAAGGAAAACGTGATTGTCGGCCGCCTCATTCCAGCGGGTACGGGCCTAGCCTATCACCGCACGCGGCGCATGCAGGCTGTGGGCGAGGATATCGCTATCGACCGTGAGCTGGTAGTCGAGGAAGGACCCACCCAGGAAGACATACAGGCCGGTTGACGCTCAAGCATAAATCCCCTTATAATCCGGCCTCTTTGCGAACGGCGCGGCCAAACCGCGCGCTGCGCAAGAAACGCGAATCCTGGGGCGGCGCAGCTTTAAGAGCCGCCTCGGTTTTTTGGAAATTCGAAAATATGCCAACAATCAATCAGTTAGTGCGTAAGTCGCGCAAGGCCCCCGTCACCAAGAGCAAGGTGCCGGCATTGGCCAATTGCCCCGCGAAACGTGGGGTGTGTACCCGCGTATATACGACGACGCCGAAGAAGCCGAACTCGGCGTTGAGGAAGGTTGCCAAGGTCCGGCTTACCAATGGTTTTGAAGTGATCTCGTACATTGGTGGCGAAGGCCACAATTTGCAGGAGCATTCGGTGGTGCTGATCCGTGGCGGCCGCGTAAAAGATTTGCCGGGTGTGCGCTACCACATCGTACGCGGTAGTCTGGATACACAGGGCGTCAAGGATCGCAAGCAGAGCCGTTCCAAGTATGGTGCCAAGCGGCCGAAAGCGGCCTAACTGTAAGAGCAGAGGTAAGAGAATATGCCACGACGCAGAGAGGTTCCGAAACGCGACATCCTGCCCGACCCCAAATTCGGCAGTCAGGATGTAGCGAAATTCGTCAACGTGTTGATGATGAGCGGGAAGAAATCGGTTGCCGAAGGCACGCTCTACCGCGCTTTCGACCAGATCAAGAGCAAGTCCGGCAAGGACCCGTTGGAGGTATTCACGCTAGCGGTCGGCAACGTCAAGCCCTCGGTCGAGGTAAAGAGTCGCCGCGTTGGTGGAGCCAATTACCAAGTGCCGGTAGAAGTTCGTCCGGTGCGTCGCGCCGCCTTGGCGATGCGATGGATCCGCGAATCGGCTCGAAAGCGCTCGGAGAAATCCATGGGCGCGCGGCTGGCCGGAGAATTGCTGGAAGCGGCCGAGGGTCGCGGAGGCGCCGTGAAGAAGCGCGAAGAAGTGCATCGTATGGCTGACGCCAACAAGGCATTCGCGCACTACCGCTTCTGAAGAGTGGCCGGGACACCGGCCTTGATAGGGAAAACGTCCGCCACGGTGTCCCGATTGACACCCTGGCGGTTTGGCTTAGATAAGGCAGGTTAGCAAAGTGGCACGCACGACCCCGATTGAGCGCTACCGAAACATAGGCATCAGTGCCCACATTGATGCCGGTAAAACCACGACCACGGAGCGTATCCTTTTCTATACGGGCGTTTCGCATAAGATTGGCGAAGTGCATGATGGTGCCGCGGTCATGGACTGGATGGAGCAGGAACGCGAGCGTGGCATCACCATCACGTCTGCCGCTACTACCTGCTTCTGGAAGGGAATGGATGGCAACTTTCCCGAGCATCGTATCAACATCATCGACACTCCGGGCCACGTGGACTTCACCATCGAGGTGGAGCGCTCCATGCGCGTTCTCGATGGTGCCTGCATGGTGTATTGCGCGGTGGGCGGCGTGCAACCTCAGTCTGAAACTGTTTGGCGCCAAGCCAACAAGTACAGGGTTCCACGCTTGGCATTCGTAAACAAGATGGATCGCCAGGGCGCTGACTTCTTCAAGGTCTATGATCAGATGAAGGCCCGTTTGAAAGCCAATCCGGTACCGCTTCAGGTGCCGATTGGTGCCGAAGAAAACTTCGAGGGCGTGGTCGACCTGATTCGAATGAAGGCCATTTTCTGGGACGACGCCAGTCAGGGCATGAAGTTCGATCTGCGCGATATCCCTGCTAACCTGGTCGAACTGGCCAAGGAATGGCGCGAGAAAATGGTTGAGGCGGCGGCTGAGGCCAGCGAAGAGTTGATGAACCGGTATCTCGAGGAGGGGGATCTCTCCGAGGAGGATATCAAGAAGGGGTTGCGTCTGCGCACCATTGGCAGTGAGATCGTGCCGATGCTGTGCGGATCCGCCTTCAAGAACAAGGGTGTGCAGGCCATGCTGGACGCCGTGATTGAACTGATGCCGGCGCCGACCGATATTCCCCCCGTCACGGGCCATCTGGAAAATGACCAGTTAGGTGAGCGCAAGGCCGATGATAAGGAACCGTTTGCCGGCTTGGCGTTCAAGATCATGACTGACCCCTATGTTGGTCAGCTGACTTTCTTCCGTGTCTATTCTGGCGTAGTGAATTCCGGCGATACGATCTACAACCCGATCAAGGGCCGCAAGGAGCGCATCGGCCGTATCCTGCAGATGCATGCCAACCAGCGTGAGGAAATCAAGGAAGTACGCGCCGGCGATATAGCCGCCGCAGTCGGCCTCAAGGAAGCGACTACCGGTGAAACGTTATGCGCTCCGGACAAGATCATCACCCTCGAGAAGATGGAGTTTCCCGAGCCTGTGATTCACGTCGCTGTCGAACCGAAGACGAAGGCCGACCAAGAGAAGATGGGCATCGCTCTCAACCGTCTGGCACAGGAAGACCCGTCCTTTCGAGTGCGTACCGACGAAGAATCCGGTCAGACCATCATCTCCGGAATGGGAGAACTGCATCTGGAGATCCTTGTTGACCGGATGAAGCGTGAATTTGGCGTCGAAGCCAATGTCGGTGCGCCACAGGTCGCCTACCGCGAGGCGATCAAGAAGAATGCCGAAGTCGAAGGCAAGTTCATCAAGCAGTCCGGTGGCCGCGGCCAGTATGGCCATGTCTGGTTGCGCATTGAGCCAAATGAGGCCGGCAAGGGTTTCGAGTTCGTTGATGCTATCAAGGGCGGTACTGTGCCGCGCGAATTCATCCCAGCCGTGGAAAAAGGGCTTATTGACACCCTGCCCAATGGGGTGTTGGCCGGTTTCCCAGTGGTGGACGTCAAGGTTACTTTGTTTGACGGGTCTTACCATGACGTGGACTCGAATGAAAACGCTTTCAAGATGGCGGCCTCGATCGCTTTCAAGGACGGCATGCGTAAGGCCAGCCCGGTTCTGCTCGAGCCGATGATGGCGGTTGAGGTTGAAACGCCCGAGGATTTCATGGGCAACGTGATGGGCGACCTATCGGGCCGTCGCGGCATGGTGCAGGGCATGGAAGATCAGGCCGGTGGCATCAAGGTGATCAAGGCGGAAGTTCCGCTGGCTGAGATGTTCGGCTACTCGACCACGATGCGTTCGCTCAGCCAGGGCCGCGCCACCTACTCGATGGAATTCAAGCACTACTCGGAGGCGCCGAAGAACGTCGCCGAAGCAATCATCAACAAGAAGTGATTGTTCTTTAGGGGAATAACGACATGGCTAAAGGCAAATTCGAACGTACGAAGCCGCATGTGAACGTTGGGACGATTGGACACGTGGATCATGGCAAGACGACCTTGACTGCGGCGATCACGACGGTGTTGTCGAGCAAGTTTGGTGGTGAGGCCAAGGGGTACGACCAGATTGATGCGGCGCCGGAGGAGAAGGCGCGCGGCATCACCATCAACACGGCGCACGTCGAATACGAGACGCAGAACCGGCATTACGCTCACGTCGACTGTCCGGGCCATGCTGACTACGTCAAGAACATGATCACGGGTGCGGCGCAGATGGACGGGGCCATTCTCGTGGTGTCTGCGGCGGACGGGCCGATGCCGCAGACGCGCGAGCACATCCTGCTGGCCCGCCAGGTGGGCGTGCCCTACATCATTGTTTACATGAACAAGTGCGACATGGTGGACGATGCCGAGCTGCTCGAACTGGTTGAGATGGAAGTGCGCGAGTTGCTCAGCAAGTACGATTTTCCTGGCGACGACATTCCCATCGTCAAGGGTTCCGCCCTGAAGGCACTCGAAGGCGACAAGGGCGACCTGGGCGAAGGCTCCATCATCAAGCTGGCCGAGGCGCTGGACTCCTACATTCCCGAGCCCAAGCGAGCCATTGATGGTCCCTTCCTGATGCCGATCGAGGACGTTTTCTCGATTTCCGGTCGCGGCACGGTCGTGACGGGGCGGATTGAGCGTGGCGTCGTCAAGGTTGGCGAAGAGATCGAGATCGTCGGTCTGCGTCCGACCGTCAAGACGACATGCACCGGGGTCGAGATGTTCAGGAAGCTGCTCGACCAGGGCCAGGCGGGCGACAACGTCGGGGTGCTGCTGCGCGGGACCAAGCGTGAGGAGGTCGAACGCGGCCAGGTGCTGGCCAAGCCCGGTTCCATCACGCCGCATACCCACTTTACGGCCGAGATTTACGTGCTGGGCAAGGACGAGGGTGGTCGCCACACCCCCTTCTTCAACGGTTATCGCCCGCAGTTCTACTTCCGCACCACCGATGTCACCGGCTCGATCGAACTGCCGGCCGGCACCGAGATGGTGATGCCGGGTGACAACATCACCATTACGGTGAAGCTGATCGCCCCGATCGCCATGGAAGACGGTCTGCGCTTTGCCATCCGCGAAGGCGGCCGTACCGTCGGCGCCGGCGTCGTGGCGAAAGTGATCGAATAATCTTCGGCTGGCGCATGGTGCGCCGGCCATCGCTCTTTGGGAAACTGACATGCAAAGCCAGAAAATCCGTATTCGACTCAAGGCGTTCGATTATCGACTGATCGATCAATCGGCACTGGAGATCGTTGATACTGCTAAACGTACGGGTGCCGTTGTGCGCGGCCCAGTGCCTTTGCCGACGCGAATCGAACGCTTCGACATACTGCGCTCACCGCACGTCAACAAGACCTCGCGTGATCAGTTCGAAATCCGCACCCACTTGCGTCTGATGGACATAATCGACCCGACGGACAAGACGGTTGATGCGCTGATGAAGCTGGATCTGCCGGCGGGTGTCGACGTGGAGATCAAGTTGCAGTAATCGCTTGTTCCGCAGTCGGAACAATGGCTGCAAAGTTGTTTGTTTCTATTGATGCTGAATTGCTCCCGGTCAATCGCAACCGGGGATAGGAGAATAAAATGAGCTTAGGCCTTGTCGGACGCAAGGTTGGCATGACCCGCATTTTTACCGACGATGGTGAAACCATCCCGGTAACGGTGCTTGACGTGTCGAACAATCGCGTCACGCAAATCAAGACGCCTGATGCCGACGGCTATGCTGCGGTGCAGGTGACCTACGGTAAGCGCCGCGCCAGTCGTGTGAACAAGGCAGCGGCGGGGCATCTCGCCAAGGCAGGCTCGGAAGCTGGTCATGTTCTTAGGGAATTCCGCGTCGCCACTGGCGAACTGACGAATTTCAAGCCGGGTGACGTGATTGCCGCGACGATCTTCCAGGCAGGCCAAAAGGTGGATGTCACCGGGACCTCGCAGGGCAAGGGCTTTGCGGGCGCCATCAAGCGCCACCACTTCTCGTCGAACCGGGCAAGCCATGGCAACTCCGTGTCGCACAATTCGGCTGGCTCGATCGGCATGAACCAGGATCCGGGCCGCGTTTTTCCTGGCAAGAAAATGGCTGGCCACTTGGGAGCTGTCACGCGTACCACACAGAATCTGGTAGTGGTGCGGGTGGACGAGGCACGTCAACTGCTGCTAGTCAAAGGTGCCGTTCCCGGCAGCCGCGGCACCGATGTCGTGGTCCATCCGGCGATCAAAGGCTAAGGGGGCGCGATGGAACTTAAACTCATCAATGAACAAGGCAAGGCTGCGACGACGCTCAAGGCGTCCGACGCGCTGTTTGGCCGTGAATACAACGAAGCCTTGGTGCACCAGATCGTCGTCGCCTACCAGGCCAATGCCCGCGCAGGCAACCGTGCGCAAAAGGATCGCGGCGAAGTGAGCCACACGACCAAGAAGCCTTGGCGCCAGAAGGGTACGGGCCGTGCGCGCGCCGGTATGTCCTCCAGCCCGATATGGCGTGGCGGCGGCCGCATTTTCCCGAATCGTCCGGACGAGAACTTCAGCCACAAGGTCAATCGCAAGATGTACCGTGCCGGCCTGGCATCCATTCTTTCGCAACTGGCCCGGGAAGACCGCTTGGCCGTCGTCGAGAACTTTTCGGTCGAGTCACCGAAGACCAGGGTGCTGGCCCAGAAACTCAAAGGCATGGGCTTGGAGTCGGTGTTGGTGATTACGGACAGTTTGGACGAGAACCTGTATCTGTCTTCGCGCAATTTGCACAATATTCTGGTGCTTGAGGTCACCGAGACAGACCCGATCTCGCTGGTCCGCTTCAAGAACGTGCTTCTTACCAAAGGCGCGGTGGCCAAGATGGAGGAGATGCTGGGATGAGCACTTTCAACCAAGAACGTTTATTGCAGGTTCTCGTGGCGCCGCAGATCTCCGAGAAGGCGACATTTGTCGCCGACAAGAACGAACAGGTGATTTTCGTCGTAGCGCCTGATGCAACCAAGCCGGAAATCAAGGCGGCCGTCGAACTGCTTTTCAAGGTGCAGGTCGAGTCGGTGCAGGTTTCCAATCTGAAAGGCAAGGAAAAGCGTCATGGCCGCTATGTCGGACGACGTAACGACATCAGAAAAGCCTACGTCTGCCTTAAGCCCGGCCAGGAAATCAACTTCGCGCTGGGGGAGTAATTCATGCCACTCATTAAAGTCAAACCCACTTCCGCCGGACGTCGCGCTGTAGTCAAGGTCGTCAATCCCGACCTGCACAAGGGCGAGCCGATTGCCGCGCTGATCGAGAAGAAAAACAGCAAGGCGGGCCGCAACAACCACGGCCATATAACCACGCGCCACAAGGGCGGCGGGCACAAGCAAAACTATCGAATCGTCGATTTTCGCCGCGACAAAGACGGCATCCCGGCCAAAGTCGAGCGGCTTGAATACGATCCGAACCGCAGCGCCAATCTAGCTTTGCTTTGTTATGCAGACGGCGAGCGTCGCTACATCATTGCACCCAAGGGGGTGACGGCAGGGATGGAATTGACCAGCGGACCGAACGCTCCCATCAAGGTCGGCAATGCCAAGGTGCTGCGCAACATTCCGGTGGGTACGACCATTCACTGCGTCGAAATGGTGCCCGGCAAGGGTGCGCAGTTGGCGCGTGCAGCGGGCACCTCGGTGCAGCTACTGGCGCGTGAAGGCAGCTATGCCCAGCTTCGCCTGCGCTCCGGAGAGATCCGTCGTGTGCACGTTGAATGCCGTGCCACTATCGGGGAAGTTGGCAACGAAGAAAACAGTCTTCGTTCTATCGGCAAGGCTGGCGCCCAGCGCTGGCGCGGCATTCGCCCGACGGTGCGAGGTGTCGCCATGAACCCGATCGATCACCCGCACGGCGGGGGCGAAGGCAAGACAGCGGCCGGCCGTGACCCGGTCAGCCCGTGGGGCACGCCGACCAAGGGATACCGCACACGCCGCAATAAGCGCACGGACAGCATGATTGTCCAGCGCCGGCACAAGAAATAAGAGGTGAAGCATGGCACGCTCAGTTAAGAAAGGCCCGTTCGTAGACGCCCACCTGGAAAAGAAGGTGGAGGCGTCGCGCGCCACCAACGACAAGCGCCCGATCAAGACCTGGTCGCGGCGCTCCACCGTTCTGCCGGATTTCGTCGGCTTGACCATAGCCGTGCATAACGGCAAACAGCATATTCCGGTGTATATCTCGGAAAACATGGTCGGACACAAGCTCGGAGAATTTGCGCTGACCCGCACATTCAAGGGCCATACCGCCGGCACGAAAAAAGCCGTGGTCAAGAAGTAAGGAGAGAAAATGGAAACCAATGCGATTTTGCGTGGCGTCCGCCTCTCGGCGCAGAAAGGCCGGCTTGTAGCCGACCAGATTCGCGGCCTGCCGGTCGATCGGGCGCTCGATGTCCTGACGTTCTCGCCGAAAAAGGGTGCCAAGATCATCAAGAAGGTACTCGAGTCGGCCATCGCCAACGCCGAACACAATGATGGCGCCGACATCGATACGCTGCAAGTCAGGACCATTCATATCGAACGCGGCATGACGCTCAAGCGTTTCATGCCGCGCGCCAAGGGTCGTGGCTTCAAGATCCTCAAGCCGACCTGTCATATCTATGTCACCGTCGGTGATGCGCCGGCGAAGAAATCCGGAAGGAAGTAAGGAAAAACTATGGGACAGAAGATACATCCGACCGGTTTCCGCCTCTCGGTCACGCGCAACTGGGGTTCGCGTTGGTACGCCAACAGCAAATTGTTCCCGCAGATGCTCAATGAAGACATTGAAGTGCGTGGCTACCTGAAGAAGAAACTGGCACACGCCTCGGTCGGTCGAGTTGTCATCGAACGCCCCGCCAAAAACGCCCGCATCACGATTTATTCGGCCCGCCCCGGAGTGGTGATCGGCAAGAAGGGCGAGGACATCGAACAATTGAAAGTCGGACTGCAAAAAATTCTGGGCGTTCAGGTGCACGTCAATATCGAGGAAATTCGCAAACCGGAGACCGATGCGCAGTTGATCGCTGATTCGATTGCCCAGCAGCTCGAGAAGCGCATCATGTTCCGACGTGCCATGAAGCGCGCCATGCAGAACGCCATGCGCCTCGGCGCCCAGGGCATCAAGATCATGAGTTCCGGCCGTTTGAACGGTGCCGAAATTGCCCGTCGAGAGTGGTATCGAGAGGGCCGCGTGCCGTTGCATACCTTGCGTGCCGATATCGATTACGGCACTTCTGAAGCCAAGACCACCTACGGCATCATTGGCATAAAGGTTTGGGTGTTCAAAGGCGAGACCATGGCGCGAAACGAGCAGCCTGCGGTCGTTCCGGAAAGCACTTCCACCGAGGAGCCGGCGAAAAAGGCGCGCAAGGCCCCGCTTCGTCCGGCCGCTAAGACCGGCGAGGGCGAGGCAAAGCCTGCAGCCAAGCCGCGCGCCCCCCGTAAGTCCGCCACCAAGTCTGTCGAGGTCAAGCCGGAAGCCGCCCCTGTGGGCAAGGCCGACGAGCCGGCCAAGGCGCCTGCCAAGCGTGTGCGCAAGCCGGCCGCGCCCAAGGCGGAAGGTAAGGAGTAATAGTCATGCTGCAACCAGCACGCAGGAAATACCGCAAGGAACAGAAGGGCCGCAACAAGGGCATTGCCACGCGCGGCACAAAGGTTAGCTTTGGCGAATACGGTCTTAAGGCCATCGGCCGTGGCCGCATCACGGCACGCCAGATTGAGGCAGCCCGGCGGGCCATGACGCGCCATATCAAGCGCGGCGGACGCATTTGGATTCGGATCTTCCCGGACAAGCCGATTTCACATAAGCCGGCCGAGGTGCGAATGGGGAACGGCAAGGGCAACCCAGAGTACTACGTCGCCGAGATTCAGCCGGGCAAGGTCATTTATGAAATGGACGGAGTCGACGAAGCGCTGGCTCGCGAGGCCTTTGCCTTGGCTGCGGCCAAGCTGCCAATCGAAACGACTTTCGTCGTTCGCCTAGTGGGGTGATCCATGAAAATAAATGAACTTAGAGCCAAGGATATGGCCGATCTGAACAAGGAACTGCTGGAACTGCGCAAGGCTCAATTCTCCATGCGCATGCAAGTGGCCACTCAGCAGCTGCAAAATACCAGTCAGCTCGGCAAAGTGCGCAAGGACATTGCGCGCGTGAAAACCCTCATGCGTGAAAAGGCGGCTCCAAAATGAGCGATGCAACCCAGAAAGTGCGGCGCACCCTGACCGGTCGCGTCGTGAGCGACAAGATGCAGAAAACCGTGACGGTTCTCGTCGAGCGCAGGGTTAAGCACCCGATCGGCAAGATCGTTACCCGTTCGCGCAAGTACGCAGCCCATATCGAGGGGCTTGAGGCGGGCGCCGGAGACGTCGTGCAGATCGAGGAGTGTGCTCCGATCTCCAAGTCCAAGGCGTGGCGTGTGACTCGTGTTGTGGAAAAGGCCCGCATGATTTAATTTGCCCTACCTATTTACTTGGCCGGCGAATAACATTAAAATTGCCGGCTCTTTTCTTCGTTCGACACGATTGGTGTCGAACGGGTTTTATGCCTGACCGGCCCGCCAGTCAGGTCCAACCCAGACGGGTTCCAAGACTGACCGCGGCGCAAGCTGCGATTAAGTTGGAGATTGAAAAATGATTCAAATGCAGACGGTGCTGAACGTCGCCGACAACACCGGCGCACGTTCTGTCATGTGCATCAAGGTGCTGGGCGGCTCCAAGCGCAGATATGCCGGAATTGGAGATGTGATCAAGGTGAGCATCAAGGATGCAGCGCCGCGCGGTCGCGTCAAGAAGGGTGAGGTCTATAGCGCTGTGGTGGTGCGTACCGCCAAGGGCGTGCGTCGCCCGGACGGCTCAGTCGTGAAGTTCGATGGTAATGCCGCAGTACTGCTCAACAACAAGCTGGAGCCGATCGGTACACGCATCTTCGGACCGGTGACGCGCGAACTGCGCACCGAGCGATTCATGAAGATCGTCTCCCTGGCGCCTGAAGTTCTCTGAGGATTCTGGCCATGAACAAGATTCGCAAGGGCGACGATGTCATCGTCATCGCCGGCAAGGACAAGGGCAAGCGGGGTGCCATATTGCGCCGCTTCGAAGACCAGCGCGTGCTCGTCGAAGGTGTAAACAAGGTAAAACGGCACACTCGGCCGAATCCAGTCAAGGGTCAGCCCGGCGGCATCCTGGAGAAGGAAATGCCTATTCATGTATCGAATGTGGCCTTGATCAACCCGGCCACGCAGAAGGCCGATCGAGTCGGCTTCAAGTCACTGGACGACGGCCGCAAGGTCCGCGTGTTCAAGTCGAACGGCGAAAACGTGGAAGCGTAAGGAAAGACTTATGGCGCGCCTGCAGGAATACTACAAACAGACCGTGATGGCTGATTTGACCAAGAAGTTCGGTTACCGGTCGATCATGGAAGTGCCCCGCATTACCAAGGTCACGCTAAATATGGGCGTGGGTGAAGCGGTCGGCGACAAGAAGGTGCTCGAGCACGCGGTGGCCGATATGACCAAGATTGCCGGCCAGAAGCCAGTCACGACGAAATCGAAGAAGTCGATTGCCGGCTTCAAGATCCGTGAGGGCTACCCGATCGGTTGCATGGTTACACTGCGCGGCGGCCGCATGTATGAGTTTCTCGACAGGCTTGTCAGCATCGTCCTGCCCCGCATCCGCGACTTTCGCGGCATCTCGGGAAAGGCATTCGATGGCCGCGGCAATTACAACCTGGGCGTCAAGGAACAGATCATCTTTCCGGAGATCGAGTACGATAAGATCGACGCCCTGCGCGGCATGAACATCAGTATTACCACAACCGCGAAGACGGACGCAGAAGCCAAGGCGCTTCTCGCCGCCTTCAAATTCCCCTTCAAGAACTGAGGGAACCATGGCGAAACTTGCACTGAAGAATCGCGAAGCCAAGCGCGCAAAGACGGTGGCGAAATACGCCACCAAGCGTGCTGAACTGCTCGCCATCATTAACAACTTCAAGCTCTCCGACGAGGAGCGCATGGAAGCGCGCCTTAGGTTTCAGCAGTTGCCGCGCAATGCCAGCCCGGTGCGCCAGCGCAACCGCTGTGAGCTGACCGGTCGCCCGCGTGGCTACTTCCGCAAGTTCGGCCTTTGCCGCCTCAAGCTGCGCGAGGTAGCCATGCGCGGTGAGGTTCCCGGCATGATCAAGGCCAGTTGGTAAGAGGAGATCGAGAATGAGTATGACTGACCCGGTCGCCGATATGCTGACGCGCATTCGCAATGCGCAGATGGCCCAGAAAAACTCTGTTGCCATGCCGTCGTCCAAGCTCAAAGTGGCTATTGCCGCCGTGCTGAAGGATGAAGGCTATATCGACGATTTCGCCGTCCGTGACGCAGAAGGCAAGTCGCAGTTGGACATTGCCCTAAAGTACTATGCTGGCCGTCCCGTGATCGAGCGCATCGAGCGGATCTCGCGCCCCGGCCTGCGTGTCTATAAGGGCTCGGGCGACTTGCCTCGTGTGATGAATGGCTTGGGCATCGCCATCGTTTCGACGCCCAAGGGCGTCATGACTGACCGTCGCGCCCGCGCCACCAATGTCGGTGGTGAAGTGTTGTGCATCGTGGCGTAAGGAGAGAGCTATGTCACGAATCGCAAAGTACCCGGTTGAGCTACCCAAGGGCGTGGAAGTCACGCTGTCGGCAGTCGAAATCAGCGTCAAGGGACCACTCGGCACGCTTAGACAGGACGTGCATCCGTCGGTGAGCATTGAACGCGATGGCGACAAGCTGCAATGCAAATCGGTGGTGGGTGCCGAAAACGGTGGCGCCCATTCCGGAACGATGCGTGCGCTGTTAGCCAATATGGTGACGGGCGTCACAAAGGGATTCGAGAAGAAACTGACTCTGGTTGGTGTCGGTTACCGCGCTCAGGCTCAGGGCACAAAGCTGAATCTTGCGCTCGGCTTTTCACACCCGGTAGTGCATGAGATGCCGGCCGGCATCAAGGTGGAGACGCCTTCGCAGACGGAAATCGTCATTAAGGGAATTGACAAGCAGGTCGTAGGCCAGGTGGCGGCCGAAGTGCGCGGCTATCGTCCGCCGGAGCCTTATAAAGGCAAGGGTGTTCGCTACGCAAACGAGGCCATCGTTCTGAAAGAAACGAAGAAGAAGTAAGGGTACCGCAATGGACAAAAAGCAGGCGCGTTTGCGCAGGGCTCGCAAAACCCGAGCCAAGATTGCCGAACTCAAAGTGGTGCGCCTTTGCGTGCATCGCTCCAATAGTCATATCTACGCCCAGATCATCGATGGCGCAGGCGCGAAGATTCTGGCAGCCGCGTCGACCGTGGAAGAGGGTATCCGCAAGCAGGCGCCCAGCGGCGGTAACGTCCAGGCAGCGACTCTGGTCGGCAAGCTGATAGCTGAACGCGCCAAGGCTGCCGGCGTCGAGACAGTAGCGTTCGACCGCTCCGGTTTCATGTATCACGGCCGCATCAAGGCGCTGGCCGATGCCGCGCGTGAAGGCGGACTCAAGTTCTAAGCGAGGTTAGCAATGGCAAAACCGCAGACGAGAAAACCGCAGGCGTCCGAAGAGCGTGATGACGGCCTGCGCGAGAAGATGGTTTCCATCAATCGCGTTACGAAGGTGGTGAAGGGCGGCCGTATCCTCGGCTTCGCCGCACTTACGGTCGTTGGCGATGGCGATGGCGGCATCGGCATGGGCAAGGGCAAGTCGCGCGAAGTGCCCGTGGCCGTGCAGAAAGCCATGGAAGAGGCACGCCGCAAGATGGTCAAGATTTCCCTCAAGAGCGGTACGCTGCAGCATGCGGTGATCGGTGAGCACGGCGCATCGCGCGTGCTGATGCAGCCTGCCTCGGCGGGTACCGGCATCATCGCCGGCGGCCCGATGCGTGCCGTCTTCGAAGTGATGGGCGTAACCGACGTGCTGGCCAAATGCCTTGGCTCGACCAACCCGTACAACGTGGTGCGTGCGACGCTGGACGGCTTGACCAAGATGAACACCCCGTCGGAAGTGGCGGCCAAGCGTGGCAAGACGGTCGAAGAGATCCTGGGATAAGCCATGGCAGAGAAAAAAGTCAAAGTCACCCTGTTGAAGGGACTGATGGGCACCAAGCAGGATCACCGCGCCACTGTGCGGGGCCTTGGGCTGAAGCGCCGCAATCATACGGTCGAGCTTGAGGATACGCCGGCAGTGCGCGGCATGATCAACAAGGTTGCCTACCTCGTGAAGTGTGAGGACTGAAATGGAACTGAACAATCTCAAGCCCGCAGCGGGTGCCAAGCACGCCAAGCGCCGAGTAGGACGCGGTATCGGCAGTGGTCTCGGCAAGACGGCTGGCCGTGGCCACAAGGGCCAGACGTCCCGCGCCGGCGGTTTCCACAAGGTTGGCTTCGAGGGCGGCCAGATGCCGTTGCAGCGCCGCCTGCCGAAGCGCGGCTTCACATCGCTGACGCGTGCGCGCAATTTCGAGATTCGCCTGTCCGATTTGGAAAAACTGCCGGTAGGTGAGGTCGATCTGTTGGTGCTCCAGCAGTCCGGCGTGGTGCCAGGCGATGCGCTTTCCGCCAAGGTCATCCTGTCGGGGAAATTGACCAAGAAAATTACGCTGAAAGGCGTCGGTGCCACCAAGGGTGCCAAGGCCGCCATCGAAGCAGTTGGCGGCAGTGTCGCAGCGGAGTAACCGGGAATCGCCTTGGCCACCGAAACAGCGACTCTGGGGAAGACAGGAAAGTTCGGCGATCTGAAGCGCCGGCTGTTGTTCCTGCTGGGCGCGCTGATCGTCTATCGCATCGGGGCGCATATTCCGGTACCGGGCATCGACCCGGTTCGCCTGGCCGAACTGTTCCAAGGTCAGCAAGGCGGCATTCTCGGCATCTTCAATCTGTTCTCGGGTGGTGCGCTGTCGCGGTTCACGATCTTCGCACTGGGGATAATGCCCTATATCTCGGCCTCCATCATCATGCAGCTGATGACGGTGGCGGTGCCCACCCTGGAGGCGCTGAAAAAGGAAGGCGAGGCCGGCCGCCGCAAGATCACCCAATATACCCGCTACGGCACTGTCGCCCTGGCACTGGTTCAGGGGCTCGGCATTGCCATTGCCATGGAGTCCCAGGCCGGGCTTGTCCCCGATCCGGGCATTCTGTTTCGCGTCACGTGCGTCACGACCCTGCTGACCGGAACCATGTTCCTAATGTGGATGGGGGAACAGATCACAGAGCGAGGTCTAGGAAACGGGATCTCCGTCATCATCTTCGCCGGCATCATTGCTGGCCTGCCAAGCGCCATCGGCGGCCTGCTTGAACTCGTACGTACCGGCGCGATGCATGCACTGACGGCAATTTTCATCATTGCCTTGGTGTTTCTGGTGACGGGCTTCGTCGTATTTGTCGAGCGCGGCCAGCGGAAGATTCTGGTGAATTACGCCAAGCGGCAGGTTGGCAACAAGGTCTATGGTGGACAGAGTTCGCATCTGCCACTGAAGCTAAACATGTCGGGTGTCATCCCGCCGATCTTCGCTTCGTCGATCATACTTTTCCCCGCCACCGTGGCCGGCTGGTTCGGTTCGGGCGAAGGAATGTTCTGGCTGAAGGATATCGCGGCGACGCTGTCCCCGGGCCAGCCGATCTACGTCATGCTCTATGCCGGAGCGATCGTCTTTTTCTGTTTTTTCTACACTGCACTGGTCTTCAATTCGAAGGAAACGGCGGACAACTTGAAGAAAAGCGGTGCCTTTGTCCCGGGCATCCGCCCAGGCGATCAGACCGCCCGCTACGTCGACAAGATTCTGATGCGCCTTACGCTGGCCGGCGCAATATACGTGACACTGGTCTGCCTGCTGCCGGAATTCCTCATCCTGAAGTGGAATGTGCCGTTCTACTTCGGCGGCACCAGCCTGCTGATCATCGTCGTGGTGACCATGGATTTCATGTCTCAGGTGCAGGCTTATATCATGTCGCACCAGTATGAAAGCCTGTTGAAGAAAGCGAATTTCAAGGGGGCGGGAATCCCCGGTAGATAGGGCGCATGGCCAAGGAAGACCTCATCGAGATGCAGGGCGAGGTTCAGGAAAACCTGCCCAATGCAACATTCAAGGTGAAACTCGAGAATGGCCACGTGATCCATGCATTTATATCGGGCAAGATGCGCATGCACTATATCCGCATCCTGCCGGGCGACAAGGTGACGGTGCAACTGACGCCGTATGATTTGACCAAGGGCCGCATCACCTTCCGCGCCAAGTAACGAAGCATTACGGGAGAAAGACATGAAAGTTCTCGCATCGGTCAAGAAATTGTGCCGCAACTGCAAGGTCATCCGCCGCAAGGGTGTGGTCCGCATCATTTGTACGGACCCCCGCCACAAGCAGCGCCAAGGTTGATCAGGCAGGGCGGTTTGGATATAATTAACGGTTTCGCTTTTTCGGGGTGACGAAAGGTCTACGCTTATGGCCCGCATTGCTGGGGTAAACATTCCCAACCATCAACACACCGCCATCGCGCTGACCGCGATCTACGGCATCGGCCGTACGCGCGCGCAGAAGATCTGTAGCGCAGCGGGCATCGCGCACGCAACGAAGGTCAAGGATCTGACGGACTCGCAGATGGACAAACTGCGCGAGGAAGTCGGCAGGTTTACGATCGAAGGTGATCTGCGCCGCGAAGTGACCATGAGCATCAAGCGCCTGATGGATCTGGGCAGCTACCGCGGTGTGCGCCATCGCAAGGGACTGCCCTGCCGGGGCCAGCGCACCCGCACCAACGCTCGCACGCGCAAGGGTCCGCGCAAGGCGATCCGCATGACGAAGTAAGGAACTGACAGATGGTTACAAAATCCGCCTCCACCAAGGCGCGCAAGAAGGTCAAGAAGAACGTTGCCGAGGGCATCGCTCACGTGCATGCGTCCTTCAACAATACGATCATCACGATCACCGACCGCCAGGGCAATGCCCTGTCATGGGCAACGTCCGGCGGCGCCGGCTTCAAGGGTTCGCGCAAGAGCACCCCGTTCGCTGCCCAGGTCGCCGCCGAGCATGCCGGTAAGGCTGCGCAGGAGTGCGGCGTGAAGAATCTGGAGGTGCGCATCACGGGTCCCGGCCCCGGCCGCGAATCCGCGGTACGCGCGCTCAACGCCATCGGCATGAAGATCACCAGCATCACCGACATCACGCCGATTCCCCATAACGGCTGCCGCCCGCCGAAAAAACGCCGCGTCTGAGAACCCGCGAACATCAGGAGTTGAACTGTGGCCCGCAATCTAGATGCCAAATGCCGTCAATGCCGCAGGGAGGGCGAAAAGCTCTTCCTGAAAGGCGAAAAGTGCTTTACCGACAAATGTGCCGTTGAGCGTCGTTCATACGCTCCCGGCCAGCATGGCCAAAAGTCCGGTCAACGTCTGTCCGGCTACGGCGTGCAACTGCGCGAGAAGCAGAAAATCCGCCGCACATACGGCGTGCTCGAGCGCCAGTTTCGCAAGATCTACGCCGAAGCCGATCGCCGCAAGGGGCAGACTGGCGAGAACCTGCTGCAACTGCTGGAAAGCCGCCTGGATACCGTTGCCTATCGCATGGGCTTTGGCGCCTCGCGTGCCGAGGCGCGCCAGTTGGTGCGCCATAACGGCGTGCTGGTCAACGGCAAGCGGGTGAACATACCCTCCTACGATGTGCGCCCTGGCGATACGGTTGAGTTGGCCGAGAAAACGCGCGGCCATCTGCGCGTCAAGGCCGCGCTGGATGCTGCCGAGTCGCGTGGCTTCCCGGAATGGATCGAGGTTGACGCCAAGGCCGGCAAGGGTGTGTTCAAGGCCTACCCGGCGCGCACCGAACTCCCGGCGACGATCAACGAAAGTCTCGTCGTCGAATTGTATTCGCGCTAACCCGACGTCTCGCTGACGCAACGAATCTGAAGGGAACCAGATGCAAGCGAATTCGCTTCTGAAACCGCGCATCATTGATGTGCAAACCCTCTCCCCGGTGCATGCCCGCGTCGTCATGGAACCGTTCGAGCGCGGCTATGGCCATACGCTTGGCAATGCCCTGCGCCGCATCTTGCTGTCCTCGATGCCCGGCTCCGCGCCGACCGAGGTCAATATCGAGGGCGTGTTGCACGAGTATTCGACGCTGGATGGCGTGCGTGAGGACGTCGTTGACCTGATGCTCAACCTGAAGGGCGTCGTGCTCAAGTTGCATGGTCGCGGCGAAGCCCTACTCACGCTGAACAAGACAGGCGAGGGCGTCGTCACCGCCGGCGACATCGAAGCCGGCCACGATGTCGAGATCATCAACCCCGATCACGTCATCGCCCATGTTGCCCCCGGAGGCAAGCTGGAAATGCAGATCAAGGTCGAGAGTGGCCTGGGCTATGTGCCGGCGAATACCCGCCCGGCAGACAGCGAGACAAAGGGCATCGGCCGCATCGTGATCGATGCGTCGTTCAGCCCGGTTCGCCGCGTTGCCTACACGGTCGAATCCGCCCGTGTCGAACAGCGCACCGACCTCGACAAACTGATCATGGACATCGAGACCAACGGTGCCATCGAGCCGGAAGAGGCCATTCGCTATGCCGCGCGCGTGCTGATGGAGCAGCTTGCCGTCTTTGCCGACCTGGAGGGTACCCCGATCGCCGTCGAGGCGCCGCGTCCCAGCCAGGTCGATCCGATCCTGTTGCGCCCGGTGGATGATCTTGAACTGACGGTGCGATCGGCCAATTGCCTCAAGGCCGAGAACATCTACTACATCGGCGACCTGATCCAGCGCACCGAGACGGAACTGCTCAAGACGCCGAACCTCGGCCGCAAGTCGCTCAACGAGATCAAGGAAGTGCTGGCTTCACGCGGCCTTACCCTAGGCATGAAGCTCGAGAACTGGCCCCCGATGGGCCTGGAAAAACTGTCGTAACCACGGCAGCGGACAGAACAAGAGGTATCCCAAATGCGCCACCGTCACGGCCTTCGCAAACTCAACCGCACCAGCAGCCATCGGCTGGCCATGCTGCGCAACATGACCAACTCCCTGCTGCTACACGAGGCGATCAAGACCACGCTGCCCAAGGCCAAGGAATTGCGCCGCGTCGTCGAGCCCATGATCACGCTGGGCAAGAAGCCTTCACTCGCCAACCGTCGCCTGGCCTTCGACCGCCTGCGCGACCGCGACATCGTCACCAAGCTGTTCGATGAACTCGGACCGCGCTTCGCCAACCGCAATGGCGGCTACCTGCGCATCCTGAAGTTTGGTTTTCGCCAGGGCGACAATGCCCCGATGGCATTGGTCGAACTGCTGGACCGCCCGGAGCAGACTGCCGAAGCCCCGGCCGCCACCGAATAAGCGTATTCGTTCCAAGACAAAGCCCGCTTAGGCGGGCTTTGTCGTTTCTGCGACTGGCTGCTAAGCTGGCGCATGGACCTGTCCCGCTTTCCGCGCATTGCGCTGGCCCGGCTGCCCACGGCGATCGAATCGCTGCCTCGGCTGACGGCGCATCTTGGCGGGCCGCTCCTCTACGTCAAACGCGACGACTGCACGGGGCTCGGGATGGGCGGCAACAAGCTGCGCAAGCTGGAATTCCTTCTCGGCGAGGCACAGGCGTTGGGCGCCGACACGGTGCTTACGGTCGGGGCGCTGCAATCGAATCATGCCCGGCAAACCGCCGCCGCCTGCGCCCGGCTGGGCCTGGATTGCGAGCTGATCCTGCGCCGAAGCAGCCATGCCACCGATGCCTACCTGGAAAGCGGGAACGTGCTGCTTGACCGCCTTTTCGGCGCACGCATTCATCTCCTCGAGCCGCATCAAAGCCGCGAGTCAGCGATGGAGGCACGCGCCGGCGAGCTGCGCGAGGCAGGCCGCAGGCCCTATTGCATTCCCGTTGGCGGCAGCTGTGGTCTGGGGAATCTGGGCTATGTCGGGTGCGCAGCTGAAATCATGGCGCAAGCTGCCCAGGAGAACCTGGAATTTGAAACGGTTGTCGTCGCAACCGGCAGCGGGGGTACCCAAGGCGGGCTGGTGGCCGGCATGCAGGTGTCCGGCGGGTTGGCGATAACGGGCATTGCCGTCGAGGGCGATCGTAGGGAGCAGGAAGCCTTGGCCGTGCGACAGGCCGCCGAAACATTGCGCTTGCTCAGTCGTGGCGAAGACGACTTGAGCAGCCAGGTGACCGTGCTGGACGACTTCGCCGGTCCCGGCTACGCCCGTCCGACCCAGTCAATGCGCGAGGCACTGTCCCTGGCGGCGCGCTTCGAGGGCCTGGTGCTCGACCCGGTCTACACCGGCAAGGCCTTCGCCGGCTGCATCGCGCTCGCGCGCAGCGGACGCTACGGCAAGGACCAATCCCTGCTGTTCGTGCACACCGGCGGCACACCCGGGCTGTTCGGCTATCCGGAATCGATCTAGACGATCATCCCGGCGCCTACGGTGTTGTTCGTCGCTTCGTCGATGAGGATGAAGGCGCCGGTGGCGCGGTTCCTGCGGTAGGGATCGACGAACAGCGGCTGCGCCAGCTTGAAGGTGACGCTGCCGATGTCGTTCATTTCCAGCCGCCCGCCCGCCACGCGCTTCAGTTCATTGATGTCCTGGCGGAACTCGATCGCCGCCACCAGCGCCTTCGTTTCGCGGGTGGTATGCCGCATGATGTACTTGCGACCGGGCGCGAGCGGCGCCTCGGCCAGCCAGCACACCATCGCCTCGATCTGCCTGGCGACCCGCGGCGCCTCGCGGGGACTGATTATCATGTCGCCGCGCGAGATGTCGACTTCGTCCTCCAGCAGCAGGGTCACCGACCGCTCGCTGCCGGCCAGCGGCAGCGAGCGGTCCAGCAGGCGGATGTCGCGCACGCGGGTCGTGCGGCCGGAGGGCAGAACCTGCACTTCGTCGCCGATCGCGATCTCGCCCGATTCGATGCGGCCCATGTAACCCCTGTAGTCGTGGTGCTCCGCGGTGCGCGGACGGCAGACGTATTGCACCGGGAAGCGGAACGGCGCTGTCGCTTCGCTGTGTGCGGCCGGTGCCGATTCGAGCAGTTCCATCAGCGTCGGACCGTCGTACCAACCGAGCCTGTCGCCGCGCGCCACCACCATGTCGCCGTCGAGGGCGGAGAGGGGAATGAAGCGCACGTCGCGGATGCCCAGCGTGGCGGCGAACTGCAGGTAATCCTGGCGGATGCGATCGAAGGTTTCCTGAGAATACCCGACCAGGTCCATCTTGTTGACGGCGACCACCAGGTGCGGGATGCCGACGAGGTGGGCGATATAGGAATGCCGGCGCGTCTGTGTCAGCACCCCCTTGCGCGCGTCGACGAGGATGATCGCCAGGTCGGCGGTGGAGGCCGCCGTGACCATGTTGCGCGTGTATTGCTCGTGGCCCGGTGCGTCGGCGATGATGTACTTGCGGGCGCCGGTGGAGAAGTAGCGGTAGGCGACGTCGATGGTGATGCCCTGTTCGCGTTCGGCCTGCAGGCCGTCGGTGAGCAACGACAGGTCGACCGCCTCCAGGCCGCGCTTCTGCGAGGTGCGCTCGATCGTGGCGAGCGAATCGGCGAGTATGGATTTGCTGTCATAGAGCAACCGGCCGATCAGCGTGCTCTTGCCGTCGTCGACGCTGCCGCAGGTGAGGAAGCGCAGCAGGCCGTGGTCATCGAGTTGCGCTTCGGACAGGGGTTCGCGCGCGGACATCAGAAATAGCCCTCCTTCTTGCGCTGCTCCATCGAGGCCTCGGACGTCTGGTCGTCCAGGCGCGTGGCGCCGCGCTCGGTGAGGGTGGCGGCAGCAGTCTCGGCGATGATCTTCTCGATTGCGTCGGCGGCGGATTCAACCGGCGCCGTGCAGGTGATGTCGCCGACGGTGCGGAAGCGCACCGAAACCTGCTCGACGGCCTCGCCGTTGCGCGGCGGCGTCAGGGTCGTCACCGGTACCAGGACGCCATTGCGCCGCACGACGGGGCGGCTGTGGGCGAAGTAGATCGACGGCAGTTCGAGCTGCTCGCGCGCGATGTACTGCCAGACGTCCAGCTCGGTCCAGTTGGAGATCGGGAAGGCGCGGATGTTCTCGCCGGGGTGGATGCGGGCGTTGTAGAGGTCCCACAGCTCCGGCCGCTGGTTCTTCGGGTCCCATTGGCCGAAATCGTCGCGGAAGGAGAAGACACGCTCCTTGGCGCGTGCCTTCTCCTCGTCGCGGCGGGCGCCGCCGATGCAGGCGTCGAAGGCGAATTCGGCGATGGCCTCGAGCAGGGTCACAGACTGGTGCTTGTTGCGCGATTCGCCGGGCGACTTCAGCACCACCGTGCCGCGCGCCATCGAATCCTCGACCGAGCGCACGATAAGGCGCTCGCCCAGTTCGGCGGCGCGCTTGTCGCGGAAGGCGGTCACTTCAGAATAGTTGTGGCCGGTGTCGACATGCAGCAGGGGGAAGGGAAACCGCCCCGGCCGGAAGGCCTTCTCGGCCAGGCGCAGCAGGCAGATCGAGTCCTTGCCGCCGGAAAAGAGCAGCACCGGATTGCTGCACTGGCCGGCCACCTCGCGCAGGATGTGGATGGCCTCGGCCTCCAGCCAGTCGAGGTGGTCGATGCGGGCCGCCATCGTGGCATGGGGCGTGACGCGAGTGTCCATGGGCGTTCCTCAGGCTGCGGCTTGCCTGCGTTTGGCAGGATGCAGGCCGCACTCCCGGGTGGCGGGATCCTCCCACCACCAGCGGCCGGCGCGCACGTCCTCGCTCGCGGCCAGCGTACGGGTGCACGGCGCGCAGCCGATGCTGGGGAAGCCGCGTTCGTGCAGCTCGTTGTAAGGGACGCCGTAGGCGTGCAGGTAGGCCCACACTTCGGCCTCGCTCCAGGCGGCGAGCGGGTTGAACTTTGCGATGCCGTGGACGGCATCGAACTCGCGCTCGGGCAGATCGTGCCGCGTCACCGCCTGCTCGCGGCGCAGTCCGGTGATCCAGGCCGCCTTGCCCTTGAGGGCGCGGCCGAGCGGCTCGACCTTGCGCGCGTGGCAGCAGGCCTTGCGCAGCTCGACGCTCTCGTAGAAGCCGTTCACGCCGTGTGCCGCCGCGTACTGCTGCACCGCCTCCGGCTGCGGGAAATAGACGCGCAGGGGCTGGTCGTACTGGTCGGCCACCTTCTGCATCAGGCGGTAGGTTTCCTCATGCAGGCGGCCCGTGTCGAGGGTGAACATCTCGATGCCGGGGGCGTGGCGCGCGATCAGGTCGGTCAGCACCATGTCCTCGGCGCCGAGGCTGTTGGCGAAGGCGGCCGGGGCGAAGTCGCCTTCGACGGTCTTGAGCAGCGCGACGGTGTCGTCGATGCGCTGCTGGGGAATGCTTTCGATGCTCATATCGACTTCTCCTCAGGCAACCGCAGCTGCGGTCTGGCGCGATGGACGGGGTGCGGGAACGGCGGGCAGGGCGCCGCGCAGGTCGAGTTGCGGGTCGCGTACCTGGCACAGCGCGGCGGCGTCGACGATCCACCGGTCGATCTCGGCGAAGACCTGCCTTGCCTCGGCCTCGACGGCATCGGCGAGGCCCGCCAGCGCTGCGGCGATCCGGTCGAGGCGTTCGCCCAGCGCTTCCGCAAAAGTCAGCCCCTGCAGCACGGCGACAATCTCGGTCAACTCCTTCGATTTGGCTCCGCCGAGGAAGCTGCTCAGCCCTTCGCCGACCAGCTTGAGTTGTGCTTCGGCGCAGGCGGCGGCGTCCTCGATTTTTCGTTGGAACACGAAGGCCTCGCGGTAGCCGCGCTCGTGCGCGGCATCGAAGAAGGCGCGGCCGATGGCG
>WBZL01000276.1_pt2 | contig 35095 bp, 41 predicted proteins | sample 5204291 | NCBI WGS metagenome assembly WBZL01 (sample SAMN12344345, study PRJNA552823) | activated sludge metagenome | biome: Activated sludge suspended growth; feature: Nitrification reactor; material: Wastewater; isolation source: activated sludge from nitrification reactor of wastewater...
CACGGTCGGGATCGGGTCCCCGTGCGGGTCGTGGAGGGGATCCCCCAACGCGGCGGCGATCCGCGCTTCGAATTCTTCCGAGATCACGTGTTCCAGACGGTCAGCTTCCTCGTGGACTTTATCCCACGGGTAGCCGAGCATTTGATGGAGGTACAGTTCCAGCAGGCGGTGGTGGCGGATGATTTCGAGCGCAATCTTTTCCCCCTCGCGGGTGAGGACAACGCCCCGATGTTTTTCGTATTCGACCAGTGGGGGTTCCGTTTCCGAGAGCTTTTTGATCATCCCCGAGACCGACGCGGGTTTAACTTCCAGGCGTTCGGCTAAGTCGTTCGTGCTGGCGCGTCCGTGGGTGACGGTGAGTTTATAGATGGCTTTGAGGTAGTCTTCGATGGCGTGGGTGAGGTTTTCGCGCATGACGTTCCTTGTGAGAAAGGTGACGGACACTTTGGAGAGGCACGTCCGATGTGCCTGTCACCGGGGAGATTTAGGTTAGACTAAATATAATCTTAGTTTATCATGTTGGGGGTGTCAAGGGGGGAGGAAGAGCGGATGAACCTGCCTGCCCGGCGATTGAAATCGCCCCAACCACCTACAAAACCTGCCTTCGCAGGTTGAGTTGGCGGAGGCTGACGGGGTAGCCTGGTGGGTGCAGTTTCGACTGCCCAATAGGGATGGCCTGAGAACGATTTAAAGACAAAGCGGTGGCGTTCGCCACCGCTTTGGTTATTTAAGTGGATGTGTGGAAACAATAAAGACATTTGTTCGTGTGCGCCAGGTAGATCGCACATATAAAAAACGGCTGTGTCATTTGACACAGCCGTTTTTTCGCTAACAAGTATTCCTAACCAAAAAACTCCGACTCTTTCCCCTCCCCCTGCACCATCCTCTTCACACTCTCCACCACTTCCGGGTTCGCGAGCGTGGTGACATCCCCCACATCCATCCCGTTCGAGACGGCGGCGAGCACGCGGCGCATGATCTTGCCGGAGCGAGTCTTCGGCATGTCGGGCACGATCCAGACGTGTTTCGGGCGGGCGATTTTGCCGATGGAGGTGTCAATCGCCTGGATGACCTTTTGCTCGATCTCTTTGCTGGGGGCGTAACCCGGTTTGAGCGAAATGTAAATTTCGGGCATCTTGCCTTTCACCTCGTCATTGACCGGGATGACCGCCGCCTCCGCTACTTCGGGGACGAGCAGGCAGGCGGATTCGAGTTCTTTCGTGCCGAGCCGGTGCCCTGCGACGTTGATCACATCATCCACTCGCCCAAGGATGCGGTAGTAGCCATCTTCCGCTTGCATGGAAGCATCACCGGGGAAGTAAGGCCAGTCGCGCCAGTCGGTGCTATGTGGGTTTTTGTTGTATTTGGCGAAATAGGTTCGCACAAATCGGTCACGGTCGCCCCAAATGGTTTGGAACTGGCCCGGCCACGGATTTTGAATGACGATATTGCCCGCTTTCCCCGCCCCGGCTGGGATCGGGTTCGCGTCTTCGTCCAAAATCACCGGGTGGATGCCGGGCATCGCGGGGCCTGCGCTTCCCGGTTTCATCGGGTGGAGGGCGGGCATGGTGCTACACAGGAACCCGCCAGTTTCTGTTTGCCACCAGGTATCTACGACGGCGGCCTCGCCTTTGCCGATGTGTTCGTGATACCACTTCCACACGGCAGGTTCAATGGGTTCGCCGACGGTGGTCATGTGTTTGAAGCGGAAGTTGTACTTTTGCGGTTCGTCCGGTCCGGCTTTGCGGAGCATCCGAATGGTGGTTGGGGCGGTGTGGAAGATGTTGACGTTCAAACGTTCGGCGATGCGCCAGGCGCGTCCCGCATCCGGGTAGGTGGGCACGCCCTCGTACATGACACTGGTCGCGGCCAGGGCGAGTGGTCCGTACACGATGTACGAGTGCCCGGTGATCCAACCAATATCTGCCATGCACCAATACACGTCGGTGGGGTGAATGTCCTGCACGAGTTTGGCCGTCCCGGCCACGTAGGCCAGGTAGCCGCCGGTGCCGTGTTGACACCCTTTGGGACGTCCGGTGGTGCCACTGGTGTACATCAAAAAGAGCGGCGCTTCGGCGGGCATGGACACAGGGGCCACGCGCTGGCCGCGGTATTTTTTGATGAGGTCGTTGACGAACACATCCCGTTCTTCTACCATCGGTGTGCTGGCGGAATATTTGCCCGGATAGCGTTGCCAGACCAACACGTGTTTGACGATTTGATCTTCGGAAGCGGCGATGTGGACAGCCTCATCGGCTTTTTCTTTGTGGTTGAGCAGTTGCCCGTTGCGGTAATAAGCGTCCATCGTAACGAGGACACCACTACCGGAGTCGGAAATCCGCTCGCCGCACGCCCGCCCGCTGAACCCGCCAAACACGACCGAGTGGATCACCCCCAGCCGGGCGCAAGCCAGCATCGTGATCGGGAGTTCGGGCACCATCGGCATGTGGATCGTGACGCGGTCGCCTGCTTTCAACCCGCAGTAGTCTTGCAGGAGTGCGGCAAACTCATTCACGCGCACGTACAGTTCCTGGTATGTCAACACCACGTCCGGTTCGTCTTCTTTTTCAGAGACCCAAATGAACGCGGCTTTATTCCGATACTGGGCCAGATGGCGGTCTACGCAGTTGTAACTGGCGTTGAGTTTCCCACCGACAAACCACTTGAAACAGGGGGCATCGCTGGTGTCCAGCGTGGTACGCCAGTATTTGTCCCACGTGAGCAAATCAGCATATTCTTTGAAACATTCGGGAAAGTTGTCCAGGCTAAATCGGTTGTAAATCTCGGCATCGGTCATGTTGGCCTGGGCAATAAATGAGGTGGAAGGGTAATAGAGTTTCTCTTCCTGCCAGTGAACGGCAATTTCGGCTTCACTGACACCAATAGAATCTTGTCTGCTCATAGGGGAGCCTCCTGATGGATGTTGGGAAATAATAGAATTGTACAAAAGGGAGAGCGCTTATTATAACCCGTTCCGTTCGCCGTTACGGAATTTCCAAAGCTCCTTGATGCGTAGAAAGATAAATTTCTGTGGTTTGGTTGACATCCACTTCCCAAAATAAGAAAAGTGTCCCTTCGTGGTAGAGCAGATTAGTAAACCAAAAGTATTTTGCGCGGGGAACTTCTTTGGCCGTCAGAATGGGGTTTTGGGCTGATTTTTCCCAGTGAATGCCATCTTCGCTGGTGGCGATCCCCAGCCCCATCGCGAGATTTTGTGCGCCCTTCGTCCCGCGATAAAACATCACCCACCCGTCGGGAGTCTGAACCACGCGGGGTTGGTGAACCCAGTTCGCATCCCACGCCCCGTCCTCGCCGGGGGAAAGCACCGGTTCCGGATATTTTTCCCAAACAAGCCCATCTGCCGAGGTCGCCAGCCCGATTTGCTGAATTCCGGTTTCGTCATATCCACTGTAATACATCCGGTATCCTTCGTCCGTTTTTTGCACATCGGGGGCCAAAACGTGGCGACCATCCCAGGCGGATGTTGGCCCCGGTCGGAGCACAAGTTCCGCGTCGGGAGTCCACGGTCCGGCGGGGGAGGGAGCGGTCGCGCGTCCGATCCCGCCTGAGGTGGGGTAGGTTCTGCCATCCCAGGTATAAAAGTACAACACCCAGGTTCCGTCTTCCTCCACGAGGGCGCTGGATGCCAGGGCGGCAACCCCCGCGTAAACAATGTCATCGGTGTACAGGACGGGATCATCCCCTTGTTGGGTCCACGTAAATCCATCGGGCGAGGTCACATAACCGATTTGCACGGAGGCCGGCCAATTTTGAAACCCGTTGCGAAACATGTGGAATTGCCCATCATGAAAGACCACCGCTCCCGGATCGGTGTACCGGTCATCCCAGGCGCCTGCCGCCCCTTTGGAGACGATAGGGGCCTCCCCGAATAACGTAAAAAAGGCGGGGACCGTTGTGGGCGTCGCGGTGGACACTGCGGTAGGGGGCAGAGTCGGTTCAGGAGAAGGGGTCGCTGTGGCGGTTTCCGTGGCCGGCGGAAGGGTTGGGAAGCGGGTTGGTGTGAGCGTAGGTTGAGTTGTGGCAGGGAGGGCGCCACATGCTGTCAGCAGAAGGATGAAGAGAAAACCGAAGCGCGAAATGTTCATAAGAACCTCCAGAGTTTTGTCATTAGACGGAAACGCTGGCAAAAGCTTCACTCGTTCTCATGAAACGCTCAGTTTGGGCTCTCCCGTTTTGGGCGGGACGTGATCGGTCTATGGTTCTAGCCGTTTCCAAAATCCAGCCATTTGCTGTAATTCATCCTCGGTGAACAAATCCAGAAAAACCCGCCGCACCAACGCGGTGTGCGCCTCGGACGCGATCTGAAACCTTGCCGCCCCGGTCTCGGTCAGGATCGCGTACGCCCCCCGCCGATCTTCCGCGGCCCCCTCGCGGGTGACCAGCCCGGCCTTTTCGAGCCGCTCCACCACCCGACTGACCCCACTCCGCGTGAGAATGCTCTGCGCGGCCAGGTCTTGAATCCGCATCCGGTGACTCTCCACCCACGACAGGCGCAGGAGTACTTCAAATTCGGCGTGGGTGATACGGCCATGTTCTTGTAAATCTTCTTCGATCAGGCGATTGAGGCGAGAATAGGCACTGAGAAGCCCACCCCAGGCTTCCTGCTCAGTAGGGGTAAACATATTTTATGATCTCCTTTTGGCGCAAGGGTTTTTGCCCTTGACAATTGCGTGAGCACGCACGTAAAATAGGATTTATGTGATTGCTCACGCATATTTTATCGTAAATTCAGGAGTATGAATATGGAAAACCTCAAAGAAATTGAAGTGCATCATCTGGAAGATTGGGCCACAGCGATCAAACAATTGCAAAGCAAATAAATTGACGATTTGACAGGTAGCCTGGCCCCTTGTGGGCAGGCACAAGGCCCATCCTCTCGTCGAAATACTGTAACAGGACACACTATGTTTGACTTTCTTCAAAATATCTGGCTGGATTTGCACCCCATCATCGTCCATTTTGCGATTGGGGGTTTGTTTTTGAGCTTTGCGCTCACTTTGCTGGCACGGTTTCGCCCAAATGCGACCCTCAACGAGACCTCATGGATTCTGCTCGTCGTGGGCGTGGTGGCGGCAATTCCGGCCACGGTCACCGGGCTGATTGCCCATTTTCCCTACGAAGACACAGCGCTGGCCGCCGCGATTGAGCCGCACCAGTTTTTGGGGATGTTGGGCACGCTCGCCACGTTGGGGTTGGCGGTCTGGCGGTTTAACGCACGCCGCAAGGGGCGGGACATCGGCGCGCATCCGGTGTATGTGGGGTTGATCGTGGCGGGACTCGTCTGGGTGGTGTTGTTGGGCGGGACGGGTGGCAATCTGGTGTACGAGTTGGGCATCAACGTCCGCGGGGTGAATCCGTTGTTGCCATAGGTGAAATCTCATGCAAAATAAAATCATCCTCATCACCGGTGCGACGAGCGGCATCGGCTACCAGACTGCCCTGGCCCTGGCGAAGATGGGCGCGCACGTCATCGTCACCGGGCGCAATGCCAAAACAGCGGAAGAAGCCGTGTCCAGCCTGAAAAGCGTGAGTGGCAACCCCCGCGTGGATTTCCTGCTGGCGGATTTGACCCAGCAGGCAGAGATTCATGCTCTGGCGGAGACGTTCCAACAAAAATACCCGCGCCTCGATGTGTTGATCAACAACGCGGGCCTGGCGGCTTCCGAACGGAAATTAACCCCCGATGGGATTGAGGCCAACTTTGCTGTGAATGTGGTCGCGCCGTTTTTACTCACACGGCTTTTGTTGGGGGCTTTAAAATTTGCACCTTCCCCGCGGGTGATCACCCTCATGGGCGGCGATGTGCCCGCCCAACTGAACATGGATAATTTACAGGCCGAGCGTGCGTTCGATGGGTTGAATTCCTATTCGCAGTCCAAACTGGCGATGATGGTGGTGATGTATGAATTCGCCCAACGCGAAAAGGGGGTGACGCTTAACGTGTGTTATCCGGGGCAGGCCAGCACCAACATGACGCGCGGGGTGACGGCGGACATGCTTCCTGGTTTTATGCGATTTATCTTTCCCCTTTTCAAATTATTTGTGCGCCCCGACAACGGTAAATCCGCGGCGAAAGCGGCGCGCTCGTCTATTTATCTCGCCTCATCCCCGGACGTGGAAGGGGTGAGCGGGCAGTATTTTGACACGAACAGCAAAAGGGTGGCGTGGCCGCCCGCCGTTCTCGACGCCCCCACTCGCCAAAAACTTTGGCGGATGGTCACGGGGCTGGCGCACGTGGAAGAAGTGCGCTGAACGGCCAAACACAAAATTCACAAGGAGTACACCCCATGAATTACCAAATTATTCCCTCTGGAAAAGGCCAGGATTATGACTGGGCCAACGATCACATTTTTGTCAAAACCACCCTGGATTTAACCGGCGGGCGCGTGACCTTCGTCGAAGATACACTCAAACCTGGCTTTCATCTGCCGCGCCATTATCACAAGGAGATGACCGAAATCTTCTACATTCTGGAAGGCGAGATCGAATTCAAATTTGACGACGTCACCGTCATTGTCACCCCAGGGATGACGATCAATGTCCCCCCCCACAACTGGCACGAGGTCACTTGTCCAATGGGCGGCAAGTTGCTCACCATCTTCAGCCCCGGCGGGTTCGACCAATATCTGGCCGAACTGGCCTCGATGACCGAGGCGCAGTTTGCCGATGCGGCATTCATGACCGCCCTCGGCGAAAAATTCGATACCTGGATGCGGTAGAGATGGTTCTTGCTGTGGCATCCGTCCCTTCCATTTGATAAAATCTCCCTCACATCGAAAAACCGGAGCCAATATCATGCAAGCATCTCTCACACCCTTTGAAAAACAACAATACCTCAACCTCGAAACCTTCCGCAAAACCGGCGAAGGCGTCAAAACCCCCGTCTGGTTCGCACAGGACGGCGACATCCTCCGCATCTGGACCGAAGCCTCGACCGGCAAAGCCAAACGCATCCGCCGCGAGGGCAAAGTGCGGATCGTCCCATCCACTTCTTCGGGGCAACCGACCGGTGAGTGGGTAGAAGCCCGCGCGGTGGTCCACGCCACCCCCGAAGAAATTTCCCGCACCGAGCAGTTATTCAAGAAAAAGTACGGGTTTATGTTCAACTTTCTCGCCTTTTTGGGTAAATTCCGCAAACGGCAGTACATTGCCATCCAGGTCAAACTGGCCTGATCGCCCTTCTTCTTCCCGGCGTCCCACCTGTGCAGGTTCATGAACCCCTGCGCGGCGTGGGACGTTTTGTTTTCTCACTTGACTCGCGTTTGATTCCGTAATACTATATGATTAATCCTATATAGGATTAATCATATAGTATTACGGAATTTTTCATGTCCCTCGACCACGCCATTCTCGGATTTCTCAATTACCGCCCGTATTCCGGGTACGACCTGAAAAGGTTTTTTGACACGTCGGTGCGCCATTTTTGGCCCGCCGATCAAAGCCAGATTTACCGCACGTTAACCCGGATCGCGGAAAATGGGTGGACGGAGATCGAGGTCATTCACCAGGACTCCCGCCCGGATCGCAAACTCTATCACATCACGCCCGCGGGGCAGGATGAACTCCGCCGTTGGCTGACGACCCCGCTCCCATCGGAGGGCACCCGCGCCGCGGACATGATCCAGGTCTTTTTCGCCGCGCAACTGTCGGACGAGGAAATTCTCGGCATTTTTGAGCATTACGCCGCACTCATACGGGCTGGGCTGGAACAATACGCCCACATCCCGCGCGAGATCGAGGCTTACCAGGAATACACCACCTCGCCGCGGGAATTCTTTTTCTGGATGCTTACGCTGGATGTCGGCATCCACAATTTGCAGGCCAGCCTTCAATTTATCGAAAATCTCATCGAGCGCATTCGCAACGGGGAACTCCCTCGCGAATGACCCCACTCAAGGACTCCCACCATGCTTCGCCAACTCCCCCTTCGTCAACGTGTTCGTAAAAGCCTGATTATTCTTGCTTTTTTGACTTTCCCCATTACGCTAAACTATTTTTCGCCCTACTTAATCGTGGATGGGGCCATGCAGGGCATCGTGAACGGGAGCCTGATCATGTTCGGGCTGATGTTTCTCAGTTCGCTCTTTTTGGGGCGGGCCTGGTGCGGGTGGGTGTGTCCCGGCGGGGGGATGCAGGAGATCATCGAGCCGATCAACCGCACCCCGGTCAACGGGCGGAAGGTGGACTGGATCAAGTGGGCGATCTGGGTCCCGTGGATCAGCTTGATCGTCTGGATGGTGATCCGGGCAGGGGGCTATGTCCGGGTCAACTTCCTGCACTTGACCGACACCGGTATCTCGGTGGATGAGCCGCTGAAATACATCATTTATTATCTTGTCGTGCTGTTGTTTGTCGGGTTGGCGGCCTTTGTTGGGCGGCGCGCGGGGTGTCACACCGTGTGTTGGATGGCCCCGTTTATGATGGTGGGGCGGTGGCTCCGTAACCGGTTGGGGTGGGCGTCCCTTCGGCTGGTATCCACCCCCTCAAGTTGTACGAGTTGCAAACAATGTAACCAACACTGCCCGATGAGTCTGGATGTCAACGCGATGGTGCAACGCGGGGATATGGAAAACGCCGAATGTATCCTCTGCGGCACCTGCGTAGATCAATGCGCCCGCAACGTCATTCATTTTTCCTTTAGCACTTCCAATCCCCCCACGCAATGAACACCGTCCTCTTCTCCATCCTCTATTTCGTCACGATCATCATCATCGCCCACTTTTTTGCCCCGCCCGAATACGTTTGGACGCAAAACACGATCAGCGATCTGGCCGCGCAAGGGGTGGAACATCAATGGATCATGCAGGTGGGCTTCATCGGGTTTGGCCTCCTGCTCAATCTGGGGTTTGTGCAGAAATTCCGCGCCGCCAAAAAGGTTTTTTGGGGTGATGTACTGGTGATGGTGTACGGGTTGGCGGTGCTTTTTTCTGGCATTTTTAGCACGGAGCCATTCCTCCCCGGTGCGCCCAATTCTGTGCTGGAAAGTCGCCTGCATTCCTTCTTCGCGCAGATGGCGGGCGTGTTTTTCTCGCTGGGGATTTTTGTCTGGCTGATCGCCGCCAAAACCGCTCACGAAAAGGGATTTCACGCCCTATTTTTTGGGTTGGTGATGGGGATTTCCCTCAGCTTTGGGTTGGGGCAAAATGGCCTGCTTCCCCTTGGCTTGGGCCTCATCCAACGCACACTTTACCTTGTCAGTTTTGTTTGGGTGATGTTGAACGCGAATAACACCCGGACGTGGAACGCCCCCCGGCTATCACAACAAGCTCCAAACCCGATCGGCGGGACGGAGGGTGTCGGGCTAGGATAGCGGACGGCGCAGGATTGTGTGAGGGCGTCTTTGGTTGCCTTTGATCAATGGGTCTCGATCGTGGGGACCCTTAATTTTTGTAAATCTCATTCGCCGCGTGGATGCCCGCGATGACGGCCGCTTCCACGCCGCCCCCCATGACCCCCGACCCGGCCGCGTACAGGTGTTTGACGGGGGTTTTGATCGTCAGGCGTTTTTGCCCCGCCGCGGGGCCGTAGATCGAGCCGTCCGTTGTCTGGGCGTAGCGGGCGAAGGTGGCGGGGGAGCCTTCCTGCCGGTAGGTGATGTGCTGTTGTAAACCGGGGATGATCTCTTCGGCGGTGGCGATCATGTCGTCGGCGTAGGCGCGTTTGCGCTGGTTGTAGCCGGGGGCTTTGCGATCCCACTGGGCGAACTCGGTTTGGGGCAGGAGTTTGAGGAGGGTCACAGAGGCGTGCCCCGCGGGGGCCAGGGACGGGTCCACCAGGGAGGGGATCATGATCCCGATGTCGTCCAGCATGGTGATCGGGGCCAGGTGGGTGGGGGCAATATCCAACCCTAAAAAGACGATGAACGCCGAGTTGGACGGTTGGAGCGAGGCGATGTGCTGGGCAAATTCGGTGGGCAGGTGCTCGCACCCAATCAGATCGAAGAAGGTTTTGTGCGTGTCCGCGTTAGAGAGTACCGCTTTGGCGCGGTGGATTTGTCCATTTTTGAGTTCTACGCCTGCCGCGCGGCCATTTTCGACGAGGATGCGTTGGACAGGGGTGCGAAGGTAGAGTTTGCCCCCGTGTTTTTCGATCACCTCTACGAGGGCGTTGGGGAGGGCTTGCGAACCGCCCACCGGGTAGTAGCCCCCGTCGAAGTGGTAGCCAAAGATCGGGGCCATGTTGCCGACGCTGAGGGCCTTGGGATCGTCGCTCAAGTAGCCGGTGAGGGCGCAGAGCAAATCTTTGACGCGGGTATCGGTGAAATACGCATCGAGCATGTCCACGAACGGTTTGTCCATCCATTGGTAGGCGTGGGGATTATGCACGGGGTAGGTTAGCAGGTCTTCGATGTTATCGGGCGTGCGGGGCGCGCCGCCGGTTTTTTCCATATCCACGTACATTTCGCGGTACACGTGACGAATTTCATTAAAAAACTGGCGGATGTGTTCGGCCTCGGACGGGAACCGTTCCCCCAACTGCCGGGCGAATTCGTCCGCGTCGTGCGGGACTTTGAAATGGGTCTCGCCGAGAAAATATTCCTGCTGATTGAGCTTCCATTCGATGGCATTTTCAATGTCCAGCATCCGCAGAAGACTGCGAATCCCCCCGCGCTCCCCCAACCCGCTGAAGTCGTGAACGCCCGCGTCGAAGGTGTATGTCCACCGTTCTTTGGATTCGGGCGGGGCGTTGGTCGGGCGCACGCGGCGTTCCCACGCCGTGCAGTATCCGCCGGGGAGGTAGTGCTGTTCAAACACCGCCACTTTGAGACCACGTTTGGCGAGCAAAGCGGCGGCAGACAAACCCCCGATCCCGGAGCCGATCACAAGCACATCATGTTCGGTTTCGCTGGCGGGGCGGCCATTGAACTTAGGCGCAGGCCACTTGTACGGATCCCACGCGTCGAGGCGCGCCGCCACACTCTTGCGTGAGGCGTACGCGGGAAAGCGGGATGAGAACACGATCCCGGCCACCACGCCGAGGTTGGGCAAAATGACCGAAAGCAGGATTTTTTGCGCGGGGAAGACAAACACCGCCAGCCCACCGAGCAGGGTGTTGAGGATGAAAATCCCGCCCCACACGCCTGTGATGATTTCGTTGATGTGGATAAACGCGGGATCATTCCAATAGGATTTGTCCCAATCTTCTTTCGCGTATTGGTAGGTGAACGGGTTTTTCATCGCCAGCGTGCCAAACGCCATCCCTGCCAGCACGAGGCTGTTGGCAATCACCCCATACGTTTGAAGCAAGGATGACCCCAACCCCAGCGTCAGAAACGCGTGAACGGCAAAATAACCAAGGGTGACCACTTCCATCGTTTTGACATCATGCTTGCGAAAATACCGGAAAGCGACCAGCCCCGCCGCCACCGCCAACCCGCCCAAAATAGCCGCCGTCCACAGTCCCGGGCCGGAAAGGCTCCAATAAATAATCCAGGGGATGAAACCGACAAAAACTTGAAACATCGTATTCTCCGAAATAAAAATCGTTCTTCAGGTTCCTTTTTCCCTATGTTCTGTATTGCGTAATCCGTATGTTGACCTTCCGCAATACGAAATAAGAAAGTAACTATTCAGCCTAGAAAGTTCCGAAAAAAAGAGATGAAAGGGGGTAGGCCTACCCCCTTTCATCTCTTTTTTTCGGAGATTCTCCGCATTGTCCCTGAGCAGTTACATAAGAAATACGCAATATGCCTTGGGAAAACGTTTCCTGAAATTATCCATTGGCCCAACTTCGTTTATGCCCCGTATTGAACACCAGCCATTCGGTGATTTGCGGGAAAAGATAATTCAACGTGAGGATCACCCACAGCATGAGCGGTGCAAACACGATAGGGGCGTTCCACCGAATCCCAGTCAGAATGGCCCGCGCGGCCTGTTCCGAGGTCAGCGTGGGGATCATCTTCTGCGCGCCGGGGAGGCGTTCTGCACTGCCGGGGTTGTTTTGCCAGAATTCGCTTTTGACTTCGGCGAACGCCGTCAACATCGTGCGGATTTTTGTCCGGTTCAGATCGGCGCGCAGGCCTGCGTGGAAACCGCGCATTGCCCACCGCGCGGCGGTGTATGCAGTCGCTCCCGGCCAGGACATGTACCCCGCAATCGAGGTCATGTTGACGATCAGCCCGCTGTTCCGTTGGATCATCGCAGGGAGAAACGCGCGAGTGACGTAAAACGCCGAGAGGTACGGCGCGGCCATCATGTCGTTTGCCTCATTCATGCTCGTCTCGTCCACATACAACCAACGCCCCGCCCCGGCGTTGTTGAAGAGCACGTCCGGGGTGCCTATTTCCGTCGAAACCACCGTTTCCAACGCCCGGACGGCGTTCGGATCGGTCAAATCGGCGGCGTGGGTGTACGCCTTCCCGCCCGCGCGACGGATTTCGTCCGCCAGCTTTTCGAGTTTGTCCTGCGAACGGGCCACGAGAATGACACGTGCCCCTGTGCGGGCGGCGAGGCGGGCGGTGGCCGCCCCAATGCCGCTGGAGGCTCCGGTGATGAGCATCAGTTTGTTTTGGAGGTTCATGGTTGCATCCTTTCGCGCAATAGGCGCATTAAATCGGCCCGCCATGTTTCAGGCAGGTAAATGAAGAAAGTTAGTTATAACGAATGGGCTTAGAGAAATGATTTCCCGAAAAAAGGATGGGTGGGAATGTCCATTCCCGCCCATCCTTTTTTCGGGAGATACTCATGGCTTTGAATTTAGAGATTTTGGGGCGGAGTCAGCGGGGGCAAGTTATGAATGATCCCCAGCGTCTTCTCGTTCCAGGTCAGTTCAAACTCGTAGTAGGCGATGCCATAATCGAGGGTGATTTGCCACAGTTGGCGGGCGCGTTCGACCCCGATGCGTTGTGCGTTTTCATCAATCGCGGCTTGCGCGGCGGTGTGGAGGAGGGTGAGGTGCTCACGGGTCTCCTGCATCCGCGTTTCCACCAGGGCGGCGATTGCTTCATTGCTGGAAAAGTGGGAAAAGAAAATCTGGATCAGGCTGGCGTCCCGCACTGGGTCCAACGGGAGCGGCGTGGTCAACCAACGGCGGAGTTCCGCGCGGCCCGCGTCGGTGATGTGGTATTCCTTGCGGTTGGGGCGGCTTTCCTGGGGGATGAGCCGCGCTTCGGCCCAACCTTCTTTTTCCAATCCTTCCAGCGCTTTGTAAATGTGGCTCTGCGTTGTGGACCAAAAATGGGCCACCGAGACATCAAAAAATTTTTTCAAATCGTAGCCGGACATGGGCTGAAAATCGAGAAAGCCGAGAATAGCGTGGGAAAGAGGCATAATTACTCCTGACAAGTTATATATCTATGTAGTAATAATATCAAACAGGATTATATTTGTCAAGGAATAAAAAAGCCGCCTGAAAAGGCGGCTCAGATTTATGGGACCTTTGACCCCGGCCAAACACACGCCCACCAGGTACAGGGGTTCAAATACGGCTTGTCCCGCGCCACCACTTCCTTCCCCACCAGCGCACCCCCGATCCAAAACGACGCTTCCCCCAACCCCACCAATACCGGCGACACCGCCACCTTCACCTGCGTCGCCAGCGGCAAAAACGGGAGAACGAACAACAACAAACCATAAAATAAAAACGACAACACGATCAACCTGATCCCGATCCCCCGCGCGGAGCCCGACCCACCCGACCGGGGCGGGGGGCCGTTGCCGGACGCGAGAAACCGCTTCAACACCTTCCCATACCCGTTGAGCACCAACACGTCCGCCACCTTCGGCGCGACGGCGTTCAACTTCGCGAACCACACCGTCCCCCACCCGCCCATAATCGTCACCCGCTTGCGCCGCGCCACCGCCTCCAACAACGCCGCCGCGACCTGCTCCTTCGGCGTGATCGCCAACCCCATCTCCTTCCACACCGGATGAAACGGCTGTTCCGCGGGCGTATCGGACGCCGACGGGGAAAAATACGCCACAGTTACCGATCTGCCCTCCAGCTTAAGCTCCCGGTTCATCGCCTCCACAAACGAAAACACCCCCGCGCGGGTCGCCACATCCGCGCTGTAATACGGAAACGCCAGACGCCCATCCGCAAACCCACCCACATGCACGATTATCCCTTTGTCCTGCATGAGCGGGAGAAACACCTGGGTCAGCAGGATCGCCCCCGTCAAATTCACCCCGACCGTGCACTGAATCTCGTCCGGGCGTGGTCGGCGAGCGGTTTCCGCACATCCACCCCGGTCGCGTTGACAACAACATCCACCCGCCCGAACGTGGTGCGGGCAAATGCTGACAAATCCGTCAGTTGATCGGGCGCGGTAATATCCGCCCGAAAAGGGTGGGCGTTCCCGTCCAGTTCCGCGGCCCGCGCGGTCAACGCCGCCTCATCCCGCCCGACCAGCACGAGTCTGGCCCCTTCCGCGGCAAACGCCCGCGCAAACGTCGCCCCCAACCCGCCCGTCGCCCCGAAGATGACCACAACTTGATCTTGAAATCGATGACGTGTATTGTTCTGCATCCGTCAATTCTCCTGAATTATTTTCCAATCATGCCCAAATGTGTGTGTTGAAACGCGTCCGGGTACTTCAGCCCATATCCCAAAATCCGATCCATGCTCGAATGCCCGAACAGCATCACCCCCGCCAATTGCAGAGGCGGGTTCGCGAGCCACGTCCCCACCACAAACAGGCTGATCCCGACCGCTTTGTGGTGGACAAAGTTATACGTCGCCGCGCCCATCTGCGGGCTGACGAGGTAGCCGATCATGCTCAAATCGGGCGTAAATAGCAACAGCGGATACCACCACCACGCAAAATCCAACTGTCCGAAAAGAAAAATGGACAGGGCAAACATAAAGAATTCTTCGAGTTTAAGCAAGTTTTTCATCAAATTTTTCCTTTTGAGGTAACAGACCTAGCGAAGTAGCCACCCTGAGCGAAGTTCGTCGAACTTCAGAGGCTTTGTACAGTCGAAGGATGCGCGTCCCCCGCATCCTTCGACTGCGCTCCGAAGACTACGCTCCGCTCAGGATGCTGCAACTTACGCCTGTCTGAGTAGTTACCTTTTGAGATTGTTACGTCAGCATCCTGAGCGGAGCGGGAATCAACTGAAACGTTCAAGTTACTTTTATCCAGCGTAGTCGAAGGATGCGGGTTACGCACAGCCCGATCAGGCCCCGCACCCTTCGACTACGGAGACCGCCTTCCCAAAAAGGCGCTCTCCTCCGCTCAGGGTGCTACGCTATTACATCACTCAACCCCCGCCGCGGACTGGGCAACGCCTCCCCCGTCGGATACCCCACCCGAAACGGCATGATCGCGTGCCACCCCGCCTCCCCCACCAACCCCCGCACCGCGTCCCCGATGACCGGGACCAGACCGAGTTGCCGTTCCCGATCATCCCGCTCGCACATTTGATTGAGCGGTTGCATCGCAAGCCCCTGCGTCGTACTCCAGAGGTGCATCCGTTGCCACGCGCGGCCACAGTTCAACCTTTGGCGGAAGATTACGTCCGCGTTGTCCATCCCATCGGGCACGGCGAGAATCCCGAACGCGGCGGCAGTTGGCACGTAAATATTCCGCACATTTTGTACGAACGTCTGATCCCCCTGCTGGCGGGAGATGTCGGGCAGGAATTTCCCCAGGTTGGTGATGAACCCGCCCAACCCCTGCGCGTCGAGCGTCACCCCGTCGGCGGAAGCCTGGACCTGATCCCAATCCTGTCGCCACCACTGATGACTGTCTACGCTTTGCTGTTCGTCGGCGATCAGTGCCTCGGCGGCGGCGATGGCGACTTCGCCAAATTGGGTGCGGGCGGTCTCGTCTTTGAACCAGAACAGGCGCACGTCCGGCTCGGTGATCAGGGCGTCGAACGCGGCGAATTGTTCGGGGGGGAGGGGGCGGGGATCGTAGGCGGCGCGGTTCGTGTGACGGGTGGGGATGGCGTTGAAGAGGGGAGTGATGAGTGAGGCGTGATAAGTTAGGGAGAGGTGCGCCGCGTGGGTGGCGTCGTCGGGGTCGGGCATCAGGACGATGTCGGGGGAAAAGCCTTCCGCTTGGGCGGCGAGCGCCATGTTTTCGAGGGCACATCCGAGGCCGATGTACATTTCCCGGCGGAAGGGGTCAATCACGCCGATTTGCCGCGCGGGGACGGCGAACAGGTCAATCGTGGAGTCGGTCACGCGGAAGAGCCAGGGTTGGGAGTTGTGCGGATTGGAGGCGAGAATGCCCGCGGCCACGATCCGCTCCGGGGCGGTGGGGGCGTCGCTCCAGGTCGTCCACGGTGCATAGGCCGGGCCGCGTCCCACGCTGAATATGCCCTGATCTACGGCGCGGAACACACTTCCGCCCACGACGGCGATCAGCGTAACGCCGCCCAGTTTGAGAAAATCACGCCTGTTGAATTTCATGGGTCATGCCTTTGGTAATGGTGGGTACGATGAGTTTGTGAAACGGTTTTACGAAGAAAAAATACAACCTACCGAGGGCGTTGTGCCGTTTGACCAGCGTCGAAACGGTGAGCAAATTCTTTTGCCGGTCGAGAAAGAGCGAGATGCGAAAATCCAGGTGTTTGTCGTCCTCACCGAGGATGATTTCGTTTTTGGTTTTCGCCAGGACGTGGAATAAGGCCACGCTGTCGCCCACCTCGCACCGGAACGCGCGAAGGACTTCTTCTTTCGTGCCTGCGCCCGGAACCTTCAGCCCGAGGAAGGCGACCAGCCGGTTGCGAAGGCGCAGAAGTCCATCCACCCACGCGGGGCTGGCGGTGAAAAAGGCGCGCCCCACCTGCTCGATGGAAACACCGTGCGCGTCCACGGCGGCGGCGTAACTGTCGAGATAATCATGCGGGAGGTTTTGCAGGAGCGACGAGGCAGGAAGGGTGCTGATCACGGCTCCACCCCCAACACTTTGGACAGTTGGTTTTCCATTGCCCCCGCCGAAACGGTTTTGACGACAAAATTCCGCGCCGCGCAAGCCAGCGCATTTTCCCACTGCGCCACACGCCCGATTTGCCAGGATTGGTTGGTGATGAAGGCGGTGCGCGGTTTGCGACGGGTTTCGTAGGCTTGAAATGCCGCGGCGACCTCGTTATGTTTCGCCAGACATTGCGCCAGCACATCCGCCGATTCAATCGCCATGCACGCACCCTGCCCCATGTTGGGGGTGGTGGCGTGCGCGGCGTCGCCCAGCAGGGTGATGCGCCCCACGCTCCACTGGTTCAACGGCGCGAAGTCCGAGATGTCATTGTGCAGAATGACTTCGGCGAGGGTGGCCTCCAGCAAAGACTTGATCGGGTGATGCCAGTCGCCAAAAATTTTGAGCAACAACTCCTTTTGTTCAGCAGATTTATAGGTCACACCCGGTTTTGTGTTCGCGGTGGCGAACCAGTAAATCCGTTCCGCACCTCGCGCCGCGTCCATCCGCACGATGCCGAACCGATACCCGCGCCCCCATGTTTCCGAAGTGATACCCAACGCGGCCTCGTCACGGCTGATGACCGCGCCCCGCCACGCGGTGTACCCGGAATAACGCAGTTCCACGGACGGGAACAACTGCCGCCGGATCGCCGAACGAACGCCATCCGCCCCGATCAGGAAATCTGCCCGCGCCTCACTCCCATCCGCAAAGGACGCCGTCACCCCTGCTTGATCCTGTTCCACGCGGGTACACGCCACCCCCAACCGGACCGCGCCCTCTGGCAACGCATCGAGCAGAACCTTATGCAAGGCCGCGCGGTGAACGGCAATCGTCGGCGCGCCGAAGCGGGTTTCGTAGTTTCGCATGTCTGTGGCGGCGAGCGGGTGGCCGTCGTGGGTACGGATTTGGGCACGGGTGATGACAGAGCCAGCGGCAATGGCCGGATCGCCCACCCCCAACCGTCGCAGGGCGCGGATGGCGTTTGCGGCCACGACCAGCCCCGCGCCCACGTCGCCGAGCATTTCTGCCCGTTCGTACACGGTGGCTTCGATGCCGAGGTTTCGCAGGGCGATGGCGGTACACAAGCCGCCCACTCCCCCGCCGATGATGAGGGCCGTTCGTGAGGGGTTCATAAAATCTCCGGGAAATAGGGTTTGTAGTGTTGCACCATCACTTCAACAGCCTCGTTGAGGGTGGTGTCGTTGATTTCCTGCCCCAGACTTTCGACATGGGACAGCCAGGTGTTGACCAGTACCCAGCCAATGAGCGCGACGTTGTGCAGTTCTTCGGGGGTGAGGGTAAGTTGGATACCTCCTGCCTGGGCAAGCTGACGGATGAAGTTTTTTTGATCTTCCAGCCGTTTCGCCTGAATTTCGCGGAACCGGGCGGCTAGTAGGGGATCGTGGCGGAGGAGTGCCCCAAGTTCACGGAAGAAGAAGATGTATTTCCGGTTGAGGCCAAAGCTATAGCCCATGATCCGGCGGAGGGTATTGAGGGTGAAAGGCACCTCCAAGAAGGTGTAGATCATGTCGAATTCGCGATACATTTCTTCGAGAACGGCACGGATGACTTCTTCTTTGTTGCGGTAGTGATATTGCAAATTGCCCGCGCTGATGCCGCACGCCTCCGCGAGCGCGCTCATGGGGACGGATGCTGTGCCAGATTCGTTGTAGCGTTCCACCGCAGTTTGCAGGATGTGGGTTTTGGTGAGTTGGGAGGGTTTGTAGCTTCGGGGAGGCATAGGATTTTAGTAAGGTTGTACTAATTTAGTGTATATTTACCAAATTGTCAAGGCGCAAAAAATGCCCAAAGATGATCTCAGGGCATTGATCGGGGGATTTCCGTATTTCGTATTTTGTATTTTGGTCTTATGGAATACGAAATACGGAATACGCTTGGAAAAAGACTTTTTTGGAGAGTTTTATACCCATCGAGGGTCACATTTAAAAATCTGCGGTGAGAAAGGCGTAGTCGGCTTCGCGTTCCTGGTACTGTTCGCGAGCGTTCAGCACGGCGTCGGCATTTTTCTCCGCCCACGCGCCGAGTTGGGAAATGGGTTCGAGCAGTTCTTTTCCGATAGGGGTGAGGGTGTATTCCACCATCGGGGGGACGACGGGGTAGACTTTGCGATGGACGATGCCGTTTTGTTCGAGTTTGCGAAGGGTCTGGGCCAGCATCTTTTTGGAGATGCCGCCAATTTCGCGCAACATGCGGTTGTGGCGGTTGATACCGCGCGCAATGGAGACGAGGACGAGGGTGGTCCATTTATCGGCGATGATCTCCAGCGTTTGCCGCGAGGGGCACATTTCGTTCAAAACATTGGGGGGATATTTCTGTTGCATAGGCACCTCGGGGTAACCTGGTTACAAAAAAGTGCGTTCTTGTGGGGAACGGGGCGGACAAGTAAGATGGGATTATATCCGAGAACGGAGTTGTGACGATGTACATGCGTGTTGTTTCTATGCGAATCAAGCCCGAGCAGGTTGAAATCTTCAAACAGGCTTCTGTCCCTGGCATCGAAGCCCTTTTAGCAGAGCCAGGGGTGGTGAGTTCCGCGCTGTTACAACAGGTGGATGACCCCACGCATTTTTACTTCATCGAGGCTTATACCAGCCGGGAGGCGTTCGAGGCGCATATGCAATCCGCCTGCTTTTTGGATTGGCAACAAGCCGTCGCCCCTCTGCTGGCCGGGGAAATGGAGGCGGTGGCCTACGCCCCGGTGTATCCGCCGGAAGATGAGTGGATGTTGGAACCGAAAGTTGATTAACGGGCAAAAAGTCCCGAAAAATTCTAAAAAAGGAAAAGACAATGGATCAAAAAGAAGTTGCGTTAGGTGTTTCTAAAGCCATCTTGAATGGCGAGTGGGATAAATTATCGGGCATTTTGGCCGATGATTTTACGTACACCGGTGATGGGATGCATTTCAATAAGCAGGAATACATCGAATTTATGAAGGGCATGAAAAACGCCTTCAGCAACATGAAGATGGAGTTCACGCACGTGATGAGTGAAGGCGATCTGGTCAGCATCCGCTTTGTGACCACGAGCAAACATACCGGGAATTTTATGGGCGCGGGTGCCACGAATAAAAACCTGGAAATCGGCGGCATCTTCATGCGAAAGGTGAAGGGCAACAAAGTCCTGCAAGAATGGCAAACGACCGATTTGTTGGGCACGATGACCCAAATGGGCGTGGGCACGTTGTTGGGGTATGCGATCTTTGGCGTGTGGCTCGCAAAGAAAAAGAAATAACGGTGCGACAATTTCTCGCGAAAAGGAGGGGTGAGGCATGTACCTCACCCCTCCTTTTTATTACGGGGGTCTCGTGCGTTTACTTTGCCTGAATTTCCTTCGCGAGTTGTAGCCCGATCTTGTACAACTTTTTCATCCGTTCTTCATCGAGGGGCTGGGTGGTGCTGTTGGTGTAGGAAAGCGTCAGGGTATCGCCGCCCGCGTGGAGGTGGAGGTCGGGGTGAGAGGCTAACGCTTGAAGGAACGGATCGCGCAGGGTGAGCTGTCCGTCCGGGGTGGCGATCAGGTAGCGTTCGTCCAGGGTGGGGATGTGCGGGAATTTGACAATGTCCAGCTTAATGTCCGCCGCCATTTCCGCGACGCGGTTGCCGAGATCGGCCAGTTTGCCTCCGCTCAGACGGGGGGAGGCGGTGAACCGGGGCAGGTGCCATGCGGGGGCGATGAAGGCGACGGCATTTCTCTCGAGAGAATGAATCCCCGTTTTGCTGGTGCGACTGCCATTTATGCGGCGTCCGTGCCGGATGTCGCGTCGGTGGAAGTTGAACAGATACACTTCCCCCCCCGAGGATGTGCGTTTGTAAACCTGGGTCAGATGATACATTTCGGGGTGGGTAATACCGTTGATGGAGGTGATGCGCTCCAACAAGGCTGGGGTTTCGGTATCCTCGGTAAAGCCGAGGGCCTGGGCGAGTTTGTCTTTTTTCGCTTTTTCTTTGTTTCCGGCAATGACGACGAGGGCGACCATGCCGCCGAGGAGGACAAAAAAACCACAAATGATGGTAAGGAGGAGGGCGGGGGTAGATTCCATGAGATTCTCCGGGGTGATGAAGGATTTGTAACTACCCACCAAGGAAGTTCCAAAAAAAAGGGATGGAAGGGGGGATGTACATCCCCCCTTCCATCCCTTTTTTTTGGAGTTTATCTCTTTGAGCGTGAGTAATTACAAGGATTTTGTGATGATTTACGGGGTTATTGCGTTTAAGGTGTGGATAAACACGAAATTCAGAGGGCTTATTTACGCGAGGTTTTCCTTTGTCGTAATTTCTTGTAATCGGTAATATCTTTTGGTCTTCCACTTGCCCGCTTATTTTTCTTTAAATTCTCCAAGTCAATGATGTTTACTTCGATTCCATCCCAGTTATCCACAACACGCGTTGAGTAACATTCGTCAAATTCAACCCCTGAAATGGAGGTCGTGATCTCCAATCTCACAGGTGGCACGCCCATACGGATGATTTTTTTCTCCTCCAAAAACAATTCTGGCTTTAAACTTGGGTCATGTTCAAACCCAAAATTTTTCAAGACCATTACCATTTTTTGAGCATTTTCAGGATGAATAGCAATCCATACATCCATATCCCCCGTAGCGCGAATATAACCATAATAATTGACCGCATATCCCCCAATGATCAAATACCGGACCTCATGCTCTTTCAGCAATCTCAATAACTCTTTGAAGTCGGGTGGTAGACGGATCGTAGCCATAAAATATTTGTCTCAAGATTTCCAACGCGTCCAACCGTTCGTATGGAGTTTTGGAGAGCCAATATTCCATTTCATCGGTATCCGCTTCTTCCAAAGACACAACCGTAAAAACAGTTCTATCTAATCGAGGGAATTCAAGTTCGTCCATGTCTCAAGTATAGCATACTCGTTTCAACGCGGCACACGGTTTTTCTCGCACCACGCCATCAACGTCACTTGCGGCGCGCCAAGCAGACGGTTGGCCTCATCGGGGGGGCCATCTTCGCCCCAACGTTCGTAGTGCGTCATCAGCGTCGCCATTCCTTTCCATTCCTGGTTGAAGGTCAACGCGCCCAGGATACCCAACATCCACGTGGACATTTTCGAGATTTTCAAATGGGGCGCGGCGAACTGCCGGTACAGGTTCATCGCCTCGCCCATCGGGTACGCTTCGGGGCCGAAAATGTAGAGGTCTTTGTTCAAGGCGGCGTCGGATTTGTAACTGTTGGCGACCATCCGCGCGTAATCTTCGGCGGCGATCCAATGCAGGGGATGGCGATGCGTGCCGATGAGCGTCAAACTGTTACCCTGCACGAACAACGGCAGCGATTCCATAAACCACGAACAGCGGAAGATCGTGTACGGGATGCCCGTGGCCTTCAACGCCGCCTCGCCCCGGACTTTGGCACGCGTCTCCGGCGTGTCGGCCATCTCCGGGTGGAGGGCATACGCGGAGATAAGCGTGACCCGCCCGACCCCCGCGGCCACCGCTGTTTCCGCGATGCGCCGGACCCCCACATGGTCCGCCCGCTCGTAATCCGCCTCGGTCGGCCCGCCCTTGACGTTGATATGCACCCCGTCACAGTTCTGCATGGCGGATTTGAGCGACGCGGCATCTTCGTAATCCCCTTGCGCGAACTCATATTCCCCGCCCAACGCAGCCCTGGCTCTGTCCACCGACCGGGCCAACACCCGGACGTTAAACCCCTCCGCCCGAAGTTGTTGCGCCACTGGTTTGCCAAGCATTCCGGTCGCACCGATAACGAGAATACGTGAATGGGAGTTGGTCATGTTCATTACAAATATTTACCGGGAAAAAGCCTTTTTATAGAGCGTTAATGCCGCCCAAAATTCAGGAATTAAAAAAACGATGAACCAGGTTGCGGATAACACCACCGGATGGAACCCGCCAATGCCAAATTTCAAGGTAAAGACCCAGTCTAGCACTTCGACGACAAAACGCAGGATCAGCATCGAAAGCAAGACTTTGGCATCTTGGGTAAACAGGCCAAACAGGCACAGGATAAAAATGCCCACGTTCCGGGTAGCATAAAAAAAGGTGATGGGCTGGGCACTGGCAAAGTCAATGCCCAGGTTGGAGAAGATATTTTGTGGCGCAAAATATCCGAGGAGAGAGGTACTCAGACTTAAAAGCGCGAGAAAACCCACATAGACCATGATCCAGCGGGGAATGAAAGTATTTTGTTTGGCCATTGTTGACTCCTTTGTTGGGTTGCGAGGACTTACGATCCCATTTCGGTGGATCGTATCGCGACATATGTCTCTCGTCAAGACATGTGTCTCAATGATATAATCACGCTATGAGCATTGAAACAGCAAGCACACAATCCTTACGCGAACAAGAGCAATCCGCCCTCAAAGACAAACACCGGCTAGAAATTTTGGACGCCGGGATGAGACTCTGTCTGGAAAAAGGCGTCGCAGATGTGGATATGAAGGAGATTGCCGCGGCGGCGCGGGTCAGCCGGGCGACGCTTTACCGGTATTTCCATTCGAAAAAGGCCCTGGTGTACGAGATTTTGCGGCAACAGGCTACGGAAAACGCGTCTGGCTACCATTCGGCGCGCCTGGCGTTTACCGGTAACGGCCACGAAAAATTCTGCCAGTTTGTGACCCAGTTGGTGGATGCCTATCGCACCTTTCCCGATATGTTCCGTTTTATGGGCATGGTGGATTTTTATTATTGTGCGAAGGATTCCCCAGATGATTTAATAGCGCTGTACCATGAAGTGTTTCACGGTCTGTTAGTCGAAGATACGCCACATCTTTACCTGGAAGAGGGGCAACGGGATGGCAGTGTTCGCTCCGACCTTGATCCTCGCACTTACACCGCGATGGTGATCGCCTCGCTCGTCAGCCTGAGCGAACAAGTTACCGCAAACAAGGCGGCAACGGAGCGGCTATATGGGCTAGAAAATGCCGATACACTGATAGACACCCTTGCACAGGCCTTGTTGAAAGCGCTCCAATAGGTTCGGGGGGATTTTGTATCTTCTGCTTACCCCAACCCCTTTGCAAAAGCCGCGATCCGTTGCGGGTCGCGCAGAGCCGGCCCGTGCCCGAAACAGGCAACTTTGGGCTGGAGGGCGGCGAGTTTTTTGATCGAGGCCCGGTTTTGGGGGATGTTGGGGGTGAACATCGGGATGGGTTCGCCCAATTCGGGGAAGGTGGTGCCAAAGTTCAGGTTGCGGAGGACATCGCCCACGATCAGCACCCCGTCACTTTCCCGCCAAAAGCTGAGGTGCCCGGCGGAGTGACCGGGGGTTTCGATCACGCGGAAGCCTTCCACCAGGTCTCCTTCTTTCAAGGCGCGGGCGACGGGGTGGCCTTTGCCCGCAAAGTATTTTTGCTCAAATTGCACGATAAACTGTTTGGGGTTGATCATCGTCGCGGCGATGTCCCCACTTTCGGCGGTGGCTTTGTCGCCCGCGCCGACCCAGTACGGAATGCCCAGTTTTTGGCAGATGATCGCGCTGGCCCCTTGATGATCGGGGTGGGCGTGCGTGAGGGCGTGAGCGGTCAGTTTGCGGGAGCCGATGGCTTTCAGAATTTTGTTCGCGGAGCGGTTGATGCCCGCGTCAATGAGCACAGATCCGATCAGGTACGCGTTGATCATCTGGCGCGGCATGACGGGGATTTGGAAAACGTTAGGGGCAATTTCGATCATGTTAATTTCCTTTTGGGGGAGATTTTGTCTGCAAACGGTGATTTGCAGGTGAAGGGAAATCGTTTGGAGAATTTCGATGTTTGATGAGGGCACAGGGAGAAACAGAAACCTACTCGAGGTGAAAATCATGCACGGTAATGGCAATCAGGGTCGGGCCGGGCAACGCTTTGCCGGAGGGGGTGCGCGGCGTAACCAGCCGTCGCGAGGGATAGAGAATTTCCGCCCCCTGCTTGTGTTCGAGCACGACATTGGCGGCGGTCGCGAGTTTGCTGATGATTTCGGCGGTGTAATCGTGTTGGATTAGCAACCCTGTTTTCGGGTCGAAGCGAAACCGCTGGACCGGGTTGTGGGTGGGGATCGTTTCCGGGAACGTCGCTTCCAACCGACCGGGTTCGAGTTCTTTCCAGGCGATGTCTTCCCGCAGAAGCAATGCAGGAAGAGTGAAATAATTCCAGAAGGCGTAGTTGGCAAAATACGTCATGTCCAGATCATCCCATGCAAAGAGCCGCCTGCCGCCCGGAAAGTAGCGGCGGGCATTTTTGCGTGCCTCGGTGATGGTTCCGTTTTGGTCTTCAAGATATACGTCGTGCCCAACGAGGACGCCGGTGATCTGGGGGTCTTTGCCGATGGGGGTCAGGCGGGAGACGGGGCGGGCGATTTCCATCGAGATGTGGGCGTGTTTGAAGAAGGGGCGGCGTTTGAGGGTAAACGCCCAGCCGTGGACACTGACTTCCGCGGTGATGGTTTTGGCGTTGGTCCAGCGTTCTTTGCCGCCGTACGCGGCGAGGGCTTTTTGTGCAGTGGGGGTCATGGGGTTTTCAACACCTTAATCACTTCTTCCGGCGCTTCTTCCGGCGGATAGTGGCCGATTTTGTTCAGCACGGTCAGGGAGTGGTTCACCATCAAATCCGTCCATACCTTCAACTCCCCTTCCTTGAACGCGATGTCCGAATCCCCCCAGACAATGGCGGTGGGGATGTGCTTGATCTTGCCCCGTTGCGCCCAAAGCGTTTCCAGCCAGGGGGTGGAGCCGATGATCTCGCGCGGGAAGACCCAGGTCCCGACGCGGGCGGTCTTTTCCGCGTGGGGCATGTAGTAGTGTTTTCGCACCCATTCGGGCATTTTCGCTTTCGGGCCATACGCCGCTTTCGAGAGGATTTTCCCAATCATATTGAAATTCAGGGTCAAGAATTTCCCAATCGGGCCACCCGCCATCCCGCTGAAGTTTTCAAAATTAGCGATGCCTTTCACCGGCCAAAACCAGGTATTGCAAACCACCAGTTTTTTGATTTTTCCAGGGTGTTTGATCGCATACGCCATCGCAGGCGGGCCGCCCCAGTCGTTCATCACAAAGGTGATGTTGGTCAGGTTGAGGCTGTCTAAAAATTTCTCCACGTGTTCGGCATGGTGGATCGGCAGGTAATCCCAGTCGGCGGGTTTGTCCGACAGGCCGAAGCCGATGTAGTCGGGGGCGATGCACCGACGGGTTTTGGACATTTCCTTGATGATCTCGCGGTATTCAAACGACCAGCCGGGGTTGCCGTGCAACAGCACAATCGGGTCGCCTTTGCCTTCGTCCACGTAGTGTATGTCGCCCTGTGGGGTTGGGAAGTAGTGGGGTTGGAATGGGTAGGCTTTTTCGTCCAGCCAGGAGGGGCGGGGATGGGATTTCATGGGTGCTCCTTGGGTTTGGGTGAGATACACGTTTTAGGTGGACATTTTGGGGGTACGACTTACGCCATATGTTCTTCCACAATCATCGAGATGAAATGCAGGCCCCGCATGATCTCATCCCATTTTTCCGCGCCTAATTGATCGACAATCTGCGCCTGCGCCTGTTCCCAGAGGGGAAGCGCCGCGTCCAGTTTGGCTTTTCCCTGGGCGGTAATTTTGATTGGGTGCACGCGGCGATCACGGCTGGCTAAACTCTGAATCCATTCCTTCTCCAGGAGTGGCTGTAGGTTGCGGGTGAGCGTCGTCCGATCCATCGCCAATACGAGCGCCAATTCCTGCATGGGGATTTCGTCTACCAACGACAACAGGCTGAGCAGAGAATATTGCGTGGACCGCAACCCGACCGGGGCGAGCGCGTGGTCATAGTATTGGGTTACCAAACGAGTGGCGCGGCGTGTGTTGAACCCCACACATGGCGCGACCTGTCGAGCAAATTCATATAAATTTTCGCGGGGCATATCTTTGAACATAATCAGTGTATATACACGTATTTTGTAGATTCGTCAATATTCAGCTTACCCCATCCAATTCTCAAAGTTGATATAATCCCGCCAGCGATTCTCGATATGGATACGAGCCGACGAACGGCGTTCCTTAAAACGATCTCACTCAAGTCAAAAGATACCTGTTAAGGAACGCCGTTCGTGCAAAACGAGAATTGCTGTAATCCCGCCCATCCTGCTCCTTCTATTCTTATGCGAACTGCTTCTCTCACCCGCCACACGAACGAAACCCACATTACCCTCACCCTGGCCCTCGACGGCACGGGCAAAGCCGATATCCACACAGGGATCGGTTTTCTTGATCATATGCTCACCTTGTTTGCCGCACACGGGTTGTTTGACCTCACCGTGCACGCAGAGGGAGATTTGCATATCGATGAACACCACACCGCAGAAGACACCTTCATCTGCCTGGGGAAGGCGCTCGATCAGGCGCTCGGTGATCGGCGCGGGATCACCCGGACCGCGCACAGTTACGTACCGATGGACGAAGCCCTGGCGCGGGTGGTGATTGACCTCAGCGGTCGGGCGTACACCGTGTTTGGGGCGGAATTCGCCACCCCCCGCGTGGGTCAGTTGTCTACCGATTTGATCGGGCACTTGTTCGAGACGTTTGCCACGCACGGGCGGTTTAACCTGCACGCGGAAGTTCTCACCGGGCGGAATGATCATCACAAAATCGAGGCCCTTTTCAAAGCCCTCGCCCGCGCCCTCGACGCCGCGACCCAACTTGACCCTCGCCGCGCGGATGTGCCGAGCACGAAAGGGACGCTGACGGAATAAAATGACCTACCCCCTCCTCTCCTACCACGGCGGGCACAGCGGCGACTTGTGCGACCATGCCCGCGATACGAAAACCGCCCTTGTGGAAGCGTATATCGCACGGGGTTTTACCCACGTTGGGATCACCGAACACCTGCCTCCCCCGGATGATTCTTTTCTGTATCCGAGTGAAATCGAAAAGGGGCATGATGCGGCCTATTTGCAACGGGTGTTTGATGTGTACCAACGCCAAACTCGCCCGCGTCTCCGGGAGCGGTACGGGGATAAACTACACCTGGCGTTTAGTTTTGAAACCGAGTGGTACGGGCTGGAACCCGCGCGTTGGCTGGAGATGAATATCGAATCTTACCGCCCCGAATATTTGGTGGCGTCGGTTCATCATGTTGATGATATCCCGATTGATATGGAGCAGGCGGAGTTCGATCAGGTGGCGCAATCCCTGGGCGGGGTGGATGCGGTCCATCAGGCGTATTACGATGCTCAATTTGAGCTGTTTGCCGCGCTGGCCCCGTTCGCGTCGCGCATCCCCATCGTGGTCGCCCATTTTGATCTGATCAAACTGTTTTCCCCCACGCATGACCCTTCCGAAGATGTCTGGCAACGGATAGTTCGCAACCTGGAATTTGCCATCGCGAACGAATATGTTTTTGAAGTGAACGCCCGCGCGTTCAAAAAGGGGTTGGGCGAGCCGTACCCCTCCGCACACCTGCTGAACCAAATCCGGGACATGGGGGGGGAGATCACGTTGGGGGATGATTCCCACGCGGCGAGCGAGGTGGGGTTACATTTTGCGGATGCGCTCCCGGTCATCCGTCCGATTTTTGATGAGGTGACCGCGTTTGAGTGGGTTGCCCAAGCGCATGGGGAGGGGGAACGGTTGGGCCGGGTGAAGTTGCGGTTGTAGGGTTCATTTGGCATGATCTAAACACGAAGGACACGAAGGGGCACCAAGTTATTTCCTTCGTGTGCCTTCGTGTCCTTTGTGGTGACGTTTCTTTCTGCGTTCTACGCTTTACGTTCTACGTTTGAATGCCGCTGTCTCAATTCCTCCTCCACCTCCTCCAATGTTACCCCTTTTTCCGCTAGCATGACGAGGGTGTGATAAAACAAATCTGCGGTCTCTTCGATGAGGCGTTGTTTGCCCTGACCTTTCGCGGCGATGATGACTTCAACGGCTTCTTCGCCGACTTTTTGGATGATGCGATCTTCCCCGCTGGCAAAGAGACTGGCGGTGTAGGAGCCTTCGGGAGGGTGGGTTTTGCGGGATTGGATGAGTTGGGAGAGTTCGTGTAACAAGGAATACCTCTTCGTTTAGAATGATTGGCGTAATATACTTGACCTTCGCCCAAAATGCGAATCCTCTACGTTCTGCAGACACCAAAATTGGTAAAACTACGTATCCATTTACAACATTGCGAGGATTTTAACATGCTGATCCCGTGACAATGGGAAAAATATACAGTCCCCTATCAGTGTAGAAAAATATGACACCTTTACCTATTACATGCTCTATGTGCGGAGGACAAATCGAGCCGGATGACGTGGCCCTCCGGGATGAACTCGTCGTTTGTCCATTTTGTTCGACTGTCAATCGAATTACCCCGACGGGGACGGAAAAATCGGCCGAAAGCTTTCAAAAGCGTGAAAAGCCGATGGGGGTTAAGATCGAGAAAAATGGCGAAGGGGATTATTTGTTTTATGTGGGTGGGTATGGGTATAGCTATGAAGGTGTTTACTTACCATTAGTAGTGATAAGAATACTGATTTCCATTCCCGCAATTGCCTTTATCTTGTATTTGATTGGGGCATTTATAAATCCCAGGCAATTCTTGAATGTGGAAAGTTTATTTCAAATTTTGTTTGCCTTGGTATTTTGCTCAATTAGTCTATTATTTTTCGTGGGATTTATTGCGAGTACGGTTAGTGAGCGATTCTCCTATCCTCCGCCTATTAAACTAACTCGGGATACCCTTTATGGTTCTGAATACTCAAACTTTTGGGGAAGAAAACCCAGCGTTCCAATCAAAGACATTCGCCAGATTTATACCGTTTTTCATCAATTGCAGAGGATTCCTAGCGATAGCTTTTTGTTTCGTGGGGTAACAAAAAATCTTTCCCTCAGTCAAATAAATATCCTGAAGACATATAGAGCATCTAGTTATTCGATTTATGTACTCACGCATACCGGAAAACGCATTCCGATCATGCCAAAAATTTCCGAGCAATATGCGGAAGCGGCCCTTTATATTGAAGAAACCATTGAAATCATGACTGGCCTTTTTGATCTCCCTGTTTATGGGGATCAAAATTTGCCGCGCAACTTAGAGACTGAGTTGAATGTAGCCTCTACTCATAAATCCACGCCCGAAGCACTGAACTGTAAATGTTGTGGCGCACCTTTGCCCATACCCGCCTCGCCCCTGAAAGGTTACCTTGTCTGCGAGTATTGTCATGTGCTCAGTTTGCTTTTCGGTGCGGGCAACAATAAGCCTGTTTTAGGGTTACCCAAGCTTAACTCCCCCGCTTCTCAATTTGAGATCACCAAAACGGGAAATCGGTTAAGAATTCGATCACGTCATATGAATCAAACAGAAGAGCTTCTCTTATCTAAAACCGAATTGGGATTTAATGGTCCCTATTCGAAGAAAATCTTACCGTTAGACCGGGCTGAGATTGCGACCATTTTTGTGAAAGAAAAAGAATTGCCCGGTCCAACTTCCGGGGTAAGTTTTTCTTTTGATGACAAATGGGCTGATGAGTTGGCCCATTCTGGTGATCTTGAAAAATCTTATAAGCGCGTCCAGGGCACCTTGTTTTATCAAATTATTGCAAAAACCACCTCTGGCAAAGAAATCTGCCTCCTCGACCAAATTAAAAATCCATATGAGGCCCTGGCATTTGTCGGTCAAATGTGTCAACTTTATAACCTGATACCGATGAAAGTGACCGTTTGATTCTCCCCACTGGCGAAGAGGCTGGTGGTGTAGGAGCCTTCGGGAGGGTGGGTTTTGCGGGATTGGATGAGGTGGGAGAGTTCGTGAAGCATGGGATATGTAAAAATTTTGGATTTCCTGATCGTTAGAATGGGTGGGAGTTTTTGAAAGTACGCCCTGATCCCTCAAGAAAACTTGGGGCGAACCGGGGCAAAACAAGCCATGTCGGCAAAAAAGGTCAATTCCGGGGTGTTGAGATGCAGAACACCAAAACTTTTCTGTAACTCGCGGTGCATCTGTCCCTCAAATTCTGTGACCAGCGCGTCCTCGGTGGGGGTCAGACATTCGATGCCATAAGCCAGGGTGGTATGAAAGGCGTATTCCGCGTGATTGGGGTGACGGATGCCAAAGGCCGTTGAAAGCTGATCGCGGAAGCCGCGTAATTCTCGCTCGACGTCGGGTGTGGTAGGTTGGATGATCATGCCAATATAGTCGTGGGCATAAAACGAACGATATTGCATGGAGAATCCCGTGGGTTTGAGGAGATTCGCCCACGCGGTTCGCAATAAATCATCCACCTGTTCGAGCGGTGCATCGAGCGGTAGTTTGGATGTCCAGTTTGCTGACACCCGCATCTGATCGCAGACGCCATCAAAAACGGTCATGTGATAGCTGGAGGGCGGCAGGAAACTGTACTTTTTCCCCCAGGGTTGTGCTTCGGCCTCCCGCCGGACGCGCAGAAGCAACTGGAAGGTGGCAGAATCTTGGGGAATGTGGCAAATGACAGTGTTGCCGGGGAATTCTTTGGTCAAGCCGTCCGGGTTGAATTTTTGCCCGACGGAGGGGGTGTATTTTGGGGAGGCTTGGGTGTTTATGGTTGAGACTCCGAGAAAGTTGAAAGTTGAAAGTTGAAGGTTGAACGGGCATAAAATCGCAATTGCCCGTGGCGGGAAATTTTCGGTGAATTACTTGCCGTTACGCAACGGTATTCTGCGCGGCTTCTTCGCCGACTATTTGGATGGTGCGATCTTCCTCGATGGCGAGGAGGCTGGCGGTGTAGGAGTCTTCGAGAAGGGCGGTTTTGCGGGATTGGATGATTTGGGAGAGGTGGTAGAGCATGGGAAGTTTGTTTTCTTGGCTTTTAGATTTTTTGGCACGCAACTATCCCTCTCTTGACGATGCCTTAAGTTTATGCTTTTTATTTAAACTAAAACCACTATAAAGTTTTCTTTCTAATGCATCTTCTAGCCGACTTGACTTCAAGGCGACACTTGGGTCTTTTTTTAGTTGTTCATCTTCATCGAAAACATTAATTAGAAAATTTACTGCGTTGTCGTAATAGCTATTCAAACAATCAGGTTCGTCTTTCAATTTTTGCAATTCTCTACGGATCTTCTCAAGATCATTCCAATCATCACCTTCACGCCATTGAAAAGCTACGATTCTAGCTATATGGTAAGTACCGTTAGCAATTAATGTTCTTTCAAGATTTATTTCTAGATAAGATGGCAAAATTTCGCGCTTATGTTGGATGCATGCTTCAACAATTCTAAATGCAAGCAAATATGACTCGGGAAAAGTGCTTGAAGTAAAGACTTGATTGTAATATTCTCCCCATAATTTATATTGACGTCGGTTCGCGTCACTTAAATGCTTTTTCACAACTGCTAAATAAGCTTGTCCAATTTTCTCGTTAGACAAAACTGTAATATTTTTCTGATTGCCAAATTCATTGGTTGTGCGTTCGTATTTGATGTTAAACCTTCGTTCAAATTCAACTTGTATATGAAACTGTATTTCATCTTGTGCATGTAAATCTCTTGATGTAATTTTGTTTTGTGTATTTGTTGTTACCACAAGTCTTTCTGATAAATCGCGGGATTTGGTTTTGAGCACTCTTACCATAACTTGTGTTGTGGGTTGTAAGCTGTCTTTTTCGTCTTCTTGAGCATTTGCTAGGGTTGACGCAGTTTGGCATCCATTGACTATTTTGAGGTTTTTGATCTCAATAAACGGGTTATCAAAATCTTTATGAACATCGTAATCATCACATGCGATCGTAATGCCATTGTTGAGAAACCAAAACATTGGAGCAATTTGTTCTGAAGTACAACTATTCTTTATCCCTTTATTAACTGCGCCAGAAGACCCTAAAAATCTTCGCAGGTTTTCATCAAATACTGCATAGTTATTTTTAACAATACGTGCGATTTCGGTAGCCTTTACCGTACATATCACACCTGCAACATCTTCAATAGAATGTTCAAGCAAATTGGCTTTATTTTGATCGTAAATGATTTTCAGCCGTTCGTTTACTTTTGCGGATTTTCGTTCCCTGAGATTTAGTAAATTGAAAATTTCTGTGACCCCTAGTGTTTCAAATTTGAATTCTCCTACATCATTCCTATTATCATGGATAATTTTTGATTGCTGTTCTATATATTCAGTTCCTAGTTTTGAGGCATCACTAAGACATGCATAAAAGCATTGTAGTTTTATGTTTGCAGGCAAAACCTCACCCCGCAAATCCCTAAACTCTTGAATCTTATCCCGAAGTTTGTTGTTGGATAAATTAGAGTATATGGCTTTCGGTTGACGAAGGAGGTAATCTAATCCTGTGCCCAGTGTTATCAATTTTGATGAGCTCAGAGAATCTGAGAATGTTACCTGAAGAACCGTTACTATAGATTGTTCTTCACTACTTGTGTCAATATGTAGTGCATCAATCTGATATTCGCCGCTTCCATCAATGATATCTTCAGGCTCTAATTCCAAAAAGTTTTTACCTGTAACAAGATAAAAGATAAATTTGAGAAAACTTTCATGAGTGTTTTTACCATTTTCCTCCTTGATTTTTTCAATTCGATCCTCGATAGTACTGCGATAAAGATGAAGTGATGACATGTTTTCTCCGCTGATTTTTTTTTACAAAGGAAATAAAGAGTTGTTCTATTTTTAAGAAGTTTAGGGTTCATTGTAACATAGGCACTTTACGCATCATCAAAAAGTTCTCCCCCCTCCCACCTCCTATAAAAACAACTCCGCTCCCCCGTATGACACGCCGGCCCCACCGCATCCACCTTCAACAACAACGTATCCCCATCACAATCCACCCACACCTCCCGCACCTGCAACACATTCCCCGAAGTCGCCCCCTTCCGCCACAACTCCTGCCGACTCCGACTCCAAAAATGCGCCTCCCCCGACTCCACCGTCAACCGCACCGCCTCCGCATTCATCCACGCCACCATCAACACCTCCCCGGACGTGGAATCCTGCGCGATAGCGGGGAGCAGACCATTCGCATCATATTTGAGGTTCATCAAAACTCCTTTTATCAATAGAACGCAGATTACCCTGCTTTCGCAAATAAAGATTTGAAGAAAAAACTCAAGAAAAATCTGCGAAATCCTTAAAATCTGCGTACAAAAATCCAATCCCTAATATCAAACCCCCACCGGCCTCACCTCCACCCCCCTCTCCAACAAAAACCGCTTCACCTCCCCAATCGTCAGCTTCTCATCGTGGAACAACGACGCCGCCAGCGCCGCGTCCGCCTTCCCCACCGTCAACACCTCCGCGAAATGTTCCAACGTCCCCGCCCCGCCACTCGCGATGACCGGCACATTGACCGCCTCCGCCACCGCCCGCGTCAATTCCACATCGTACCCCGCCAACGTCCCATCCGCATCCATACTCGTCAACAAAATCTCCCCCGCCCCCAATTCCACCGCCCGCACGATCCACGCCAACGCATCCAACCCCGTCGGCGTCCGCCCCCCGTTCACATACACCTCCCACTTTGACTCCGAATGCAGCATCCTGAGCGGAGGGGACTGACGAGGCATTGGAAAGTCGAAATTCTCACCCGATTCCATCCCCAAATCAGATGAATGTAGCACCCTGAGCGGAGGGTTGAGCGGAGGCTTTGCGAAGTCGAAATTCTCACCTGATTCCGTCCCCAAATCAGATGAATGTAGCACCCTGAGCGGAGGGTGTGGACGAGGCTTTGCGAAGTCAACACCCGTAGTCGAAGGGTGCGGGGCCGAAGAAACCCTCCTCGCATCCACCGCCAACACCACACACTGACTCCCAAACCGCTCCGCCCCCGCCGACAAAATCTCCGGGTTCCGCACCGCCGCCGAATTCACACTCACCTTATCCGCCCCCGCCAGCAAAATCCGCCGCATATCCTCCACCCCCCGAATCCCCCCACCCACCGTCAACGGCAAAAACACCTCATCCGCCACCCGCCGCACCACCTCCGCCGTCGTCTCATGCCCGCGCGGCGTCGCCGAAATATCCAAAAACACCAACTCATCCGCCCCCATCCGATCATACACCCGCGCCTGCTCCACCGGATCCCCCGCATCCCGCAAATTCACAAAATTCACCCCCTTCACCACCCGCCCATCCTTCACATCCAAACAAGGAATAATCCGCTTCGCCAACATCACAACACCTCCTTCAAATCAATCTGCCCCTCATACAACGCCCTCCCGATGATGACCCCCGCGAGTCCCGCGCCGCGCACCGCCTCCACATCCCCCACACTCGCCACCCCCCCCGACGC
>WBZL01000399.1_pt2 | contig 35085 bp, 34 predicted proteins | sample 5204291 | NCBI WGS metagenome assembly WBZL01 (sample SAMN12344345, study PRJNA552823) | activated sludge metagenome | biome: Activated sludge suspended growth; feature: Nitrification reactor; material: Wastewater; isolation source: activated sludge from nitrification reactor of wastewater...
TGACCCACATCGATCTGAACCGCAAGATCACCTGCAGGCCAGATATCCGGCCTGCCTTCGGCAAACAGCAGGTAGATTTCCGCTGACCAACGCCCGATGCCCTTGACCTCGGTGAGGAGCGCAATGGCGTCCTCATCGTCTGCCGGAAGGTTGTGCAGGTCAAGCCGTCCGGTCTGGACAAGTTCGGCAAGGCTGCGCGCATATCCCTGCTTCTGGCGCGATAGCCCGCATGCGCGCAATTCATCGAACGATGCATCGATAATTGCATGGGGGCGGGTCAGATCTCCTCGTGCCGATTCGAGCTTGGACCATACGGAGGCCGCGGCCTGAAAGCTGACTTGCTGGCCCACGATCGTCCGCAGGAGGGTTTCATATCCCCTGGCGCGCACGCGCGGTTCGGGATAGCCGACTTGCGACAGGGCGGCGGCAAAGCGAGGTTCGATTCCGGCAAGCGCATCTAGCGATGCCTTCAGCTGCTCAGCCGACAACCCCATTGTAGAATCCTTATTTTGCCTCTAGCGAACCCGCAAACCGCTAATCGAATAGGCAGGGAAAGAGCAAATGGCAAAACTGATCGTCACCAAGCGAGACGGCACGGAACACGCAATCGAGGCCCAGGCGGGGCTTTCAGTCATGGAAATCATCCGTGACGCCGGCTTTGACGAATTGCTCGCGCTGTGCGGCGGTTGCTGCTCCTGCGCAACTTGCCATGTTCACGTCGATCCTGCCTTTGCGGACAAGGTTGACGCGATGAGCGAAGATGAGAATGACCTTCTGGAAAGCTCGGATCACCGGGATGAACGGTCTCGCCTGTCGTGCCAGATTGCGTTCAGCGATGCACTTGACGGTCTCAGGGTCACGATCGCCGCCGAAGACTGAGGGGCACAATGCCCGACATCCTTGTGGATGCCGATGCATGTCCCGTGAAGGACGAAATCTACAAGGTTGCGTTCCGGCATGAGTGTCCGGTCACGATCGTGTGCAATAGCCCGATTCGGATTCCGGCACATTCGTTGATCGCGCGTATGATCGTCGGTTCGGCCTTTGATGCAGCAGATGACTGGATCGCGGAACGCGCGCGACGCGGGTCGATTGTGATTACGGCCGACATTCTGCTTGCAGATCGATGCCTCAAAGCCGGGGCAACAGTGCTGTCGCCCAATGGCAGGCCATTGACGGGCAACTCGATCGGCAATGCCATCGCTACGCGCGCGATCATGGCTGACCTGCGGGCCAATGGCGATTCCATTGGCGGACCGCCTCCGTTTTCAAAGGCGGATCGGTCACGGTTCCTGTCTGCTCTGGATGAGGCGGTTGTAAGGCTGAAGCGTGAGACTGGGGCCTGACGGGCGCGCTGGCCGGGGCCGGTATTCCGTGCTAGGGGCGCCGCCATGCTCAATCTGAACGGTATCACCGTGCGCCTTGGCGGGCGCACCATACTGGATCGCGCGACAGCTGCGCTGCCGCCGAAAAGCCGTGTCGGGCTGATCGGCCGCAATGGCGCTGGCAAATCGACGCTGATGAAGGCCATGATCGGCCAGCTTGAACCGGACGATGGATCGATTGAAATGCCGCGCAAGACGCGGATCGGCTATATCGCACAAGAGGCTCCGGCCGGTGATGCCACGCCGTTCGAGACGGTGCTGGCCGCTGATACCGAACGGGCAGCCCTGCTGCATGACAGCGAAACCTGCCACGATCCCGATCGACTTGGGGAAATCCACGAGCGGCTGATCGCCATTGATGCCTATACCGCGCCCGCGCGCGCTTCACGTATTCTGGTTGGCCTTGGCTTTGACGATGCGATGCAGGCCCAGCCGCTGGACAGTTTTTCCGGTGGCTGGAAAATGCGGGTTGCCCTTGCCGCCCTGTTGTTTTCCGAGCCGGATCTGCTGCTTCTGGACGAACCCTCGAACCACCTTGATCTCGAGGCGACCCTTTGGCTGGAGAACTTCCTCAAATCCTATCCGGCAATGATGGTCGTCATCAGCCATGAACGCGACCTTCTCAACAATGTTGTGGATCACATCCTGCATCTCGAAGGTGGCCAGACGACACTTTACGCGGGTGGATATGACAGTTTCGAGCGCCAGCGGGCCGAGCGGGCCGCCCAGCTTGCCGCTGCCAAGGCAGCGCAGGATGCACAGCGCGCAAAACTGCAGGATTATATTGCCCGCAACAGTGCGCGGGCCTCGACCGCACGGCAGGCGCAATCACGCGCAAAGGCGCTCGCGAAGATGCAGCCGGTTCTGGCGATGATCGAAGACCCTTCACTGAGCTTTGATTTCCCAAGCCCTGATGAACTGAAGCCCCCGCTGGTCACGCTCGACATGGCCAGTGTCGGCTATGTTCCCGGCAAGCCGATTCTGCAAAGGCTGAACCTGCGGCTTGATCCGGATGACAGGATTGCCTTGCTCGGGCGCAACGGCAACGGCAAGACGACGCTTGCTCGCCTGCTCGCAGCGCAACTGCCCGCAATGGAGGGGTCGATCAGCGCGTCCGGAAAGATGCGCGTGGGATACTTCACCCAGTATCAGGTTGAGGAACTGGATGGCGCCGATACGCCGCTGGAACACATGACGCGGCAGATGAAAGAGGCAACCCCCGGTGCCGTTCGCACGCAACTGGGGCGCTTTGGCTTTTCGGGGCCCAAGGCAACGACCCAGGTTGCCAAATTGTCCGGTGGAGAGCGGGCGCGGCTGGCACTGGCGTTGATCACCCGCGATGCGCCCCATATGCTCATCCTCGACGAACCGACCAACCATCTTGACGTCGATGCCCGGGAAGCACTGGTTCAGGCGCTCAACGCCTACGACGGTGCTGTTGTCATCGTCAGCCATGACCGGCACATGATCGAGCTTGTTGCCGACCGGCTTGTGCTGGTTGACAGCGGCCGTGCCGAGGAATTTGCGGGGAGCCTCGACGATTATACCGACTTGATCCTTGGGCGGAATCAACCCAAATCCGCGGAGCCAGCCAAGGTCAGCAAAAAGGACGACCGAAAGGCCGCGGCCGCTGCACGAGAACAGGGCAAGGCTCTGCGTGCGGAAATTGCGCGAGCCGAGCGGGACATGGAATCCCTCATGGCGCATCGCTCACGGATCGAGCGCGCCATGTTTGATCCAGACTCCGCCGCTCCGGAAGAACGCAACTTGACCATGACGGATCTGATGATGCGCAGGGCGGAAATCGAAAAGAAGCTGGCTGCCGCCGAAGCGGCCTGGCTGGATGCATCTGCGGCGCTTGAAAGCGTATCTGCCTGACTCACCCCTTCGGGACCCGAAGCGGTTTCATCTCTCAATCGCAAAAGACTTCAAGGCCGCGCGGGCAATACGATCGCCCTTTTCCTGAACGAAATGTCCGCCATCCTCGATTTCGAGGGGTTCGGGACATCCCCGGATGGTCGCTCGAAGCTGCGCCATGACGTCAGGGCCAAGCACCGGATCCGTCATGCCTATCGCCATGAAGCTTTGCCCCTGCCAATGTTCTTTCCAGAATGCGCGCGCACGCAAAGCGTCTGCAACGCCGTCCATGCCGGGATCCGTCATCACCAGTTCCGGAAACCGGCGGACGCCAGCCTTGTAGTTCTGGTCCGGGAACGGCGCCGCATAGGCCGCCGCTTCCTCGGGAGTCATGTCTGGCTGTGCCCGCAGCATCAGGCCTGCGATGTCGAGATCGGGCTGGCTCCTGTTGAAGGCCCGCCATCGTATGAAACCCTCGCTGATCGGTTCGCCGACGGGGATGGTCGTATTCATGACAAGAAGCCGGGAAAATCGCTCCGGCATTTCGTGCGGGAGCGTCAGTCCGAGGATGCCTCCCCAGTCCTGGCAGACAAGGGTGATATTGCGCAGGTCAAGCTGCCTGATGAAGGCAAGCAGCATGGTGCGGTGAAAACTGAAACTGTAGGTCGCATCGTCGGCCGGCTTGTCCGAGCGGCCGAAGCCGAGAAGATCCGGGGCGACGACACGATGGCCTGCGGCTGCAAAGACCGGAATCATCTTGCGATACAGGTAGCACCAGGTCGGCTGCCCATGAAGACAGAGGAAGGTCTCAGGAGCGTCCCGGGGCCCTTCGTCGAGATAATGGACGCGCAGTCCGCCATATCCCGGCATGTCATCAACATAGTGGGGCGCAAAGGCAAATCCCGGCAGATCTGCAAAGCGCCCATCGTCAGTTCTCAACACGTCCAAGCCTAGTCCTCCTCAGAAAGCCTGGCCTAATCCCGCGGCCATTTCGACAGGATCGTGGCCGCATCGAAATAGTCCCGCCAGAAGCTGATATGGCCATCGTTGACTTCGAACACGCCGGTCACCGGCAATTCGACCCACCTGTCTTTCAGCCGATGTCGATCGAGCCTTTCGACGAAGACAATCGGCCCCGATGTCGCTTCCCTGATGATTCGAAATTCATTCTCGAGTGTGGGGGCAAAGAAAGGTTCCAGAACGGCGCGAATGCCCTCGGGGCCGTAAGCTGTGCCGATCGGCGGCGGGTTTGTGTACTCGCATCGCGCTGAGACGAAGCACATGGCCTGTTCATAGTCCAAGGCTTCCATCGCCTTCAAAAAGGATCTGACAATTTCATTCGGCGCAGCGGCCATGGCGCGAGATCCTCCCGTACTTGTCAGGATATGCTAACGTTATGTAGCGATTGCTACAAGATGTTTCCGCCGCAAAGGAAAGGATCATTCTGGCGGCAGCGCCCGTTGTGCACCATTGGGTTCCATCCTCTGGTTGTGCTCTCCAGCCAGAACGACTAGGGGCGCATCAGACGTTGCGGCGCGGGTCTTTGTCCACGATGCGCCTTTTAGAGAGATCATGACCTTTCAATCCCTTCATCCGCTTCTTGCTGAAGCGCTTTCCGCTCGTGGCTATATTGCGCCAACCCCTGTCCAGGCTGCCGTCCTTGTTCCTGAGGCCGAAGGTCGGGACCTGATCGTTTCTGCCCAGACCGGTTCCGGAAAGACCGTTGCGTTCGGATTGGCCATGGCACCGCATCTTCTTGGTGGTGAGGGACTGGCTGCCCCGGCCGGCGCACCATTGGCCCTGGTGATTGCACCCACGCGGGAACTTGCCCTGCAAGTCGGCCGGGAACTGATCTGGCTCTACGGCAAGGGCGGTGTCCGGATTGCGACCTGTGTGGGTGGGATGGATGCAGCAAAGGAACGGCGCTTCCTGTCGCAAGGCGCGCACATCGCGGTCGGCACCCCGGGTCGTCTGCGCGATCACCTTGAACGCGGCGCCCTGCTGCTTCACGACCTGACGGTTGCGATCCTCGACGAAGCCGATGAAATGCTCGACATGGGCTTTCGCGAGGAGCTGGAGGAAATTCTCGACGCAACGCCTCGCAATCGCCGGACTCTCATGTTTTCGGCCACCATGCCAAAGCCGATTATGGCGCTTGCCAGACGCTATCAGCGCGACGCCCTGCGGATTTCAACGACGGACGAGGACCGCGGCCATGGCGACATTGCCTACCAGGCCGTCACTGTTGCTCCGGCCGATGTAGAGAATGCGGTCGTCAACCTGCTTCGCTACCATGAAGCGACGACGGCGATGCTCTTTTGTGCAACCCGGGACAGCGTCCGCCACTTGCATGCCAGCCTCACGGAACGGGGATTCTCTGTCGTGGCGCTTTCGGGCGAGCATAGCCAGAATGAGCGCAACCACGCGTTGCAGGCCCTGCGTGACCGGCGTGCGCGCGTGTGCGTGGCAACCGATGTTGCGGCTCGAGGCATAGACCTGCCCACGCTGTCGCTTGTCATTCATGTGGACATTCCGCGCGACGCGGAGGCGCTGCAGCATCGCTCTGGCCGAACAGGTCGTGCGGGCAAGAAGGGTACGGCTGTCATTCTCGTTCCCTACCCCAGGCGCAAGCGGGTTGAATCCATGTTGCGGGGCGCAAAGATCAATGCAGACTGGATCTCTGCGCCGGGTCGGGACGATATTGCGGCGCGAGACCGGGATCGATTGCTCGCCGCGCTGCTTGAGCCTGTCGAAACCGATGATGAAGACCGGATCCTGGCGCAGCGCCTGCTCGAGGAGCGATCTGCACTTGATCTTGCCGTTGCACTGGTCAGGGCCCATCGCGCGCGCCTGCCGTCCGCTGAAGAATTGATCGATGCGACGACGGGCGGCTCGGCACGCATTGAAGGCCCCAGGCCCGGCTTTGAGAACACCGTCTGGTTCAGGATGGATATTGGCAGGAGGCACAACGCGGATCCAAGGTGGCTGCTGCCGCTGCTGTGTCGCCGGGGCCACATCACGCGAAGCGAAATCGGCGCGATCCGCATCGCTGCGAACGAAACCCTGTTTGAAGTGCAGCAGGCCGCCGCCTCCCGCTTTGCGGCCGCAGTGCGAAGGACAGCGACTGACGGTGGAGACGGCGAAAGCGGTATCCGGATTGAGGCAGTTGGCGGGCTGCCGCGGGACGAAGCCAAACGAAACCGCAAGAAGCCGGGCGGAGGAAAGCGACCTGGCCGCGGGCCAGGCAAGGCCCCGTTTCCGCCTCGTGGCAGGGGTCCGCGCGAACGGGCGACTTGAGCGGGGTGGCAACTGCCGTTGCCGCCTTGTGGAAATCACGTAGTTTCGAGTGAGTGCCCGCGCGCTAGGGCCGGAGCATGACCGATTGTTCACATTGCCCTGTCGGGGATAGCGCCATTTGTGCCGGATTGTCGGCGGATGCTCTTGAATGCCTCGCCCAGCTTGGTCGAAAGCAGAAGGTCAGGCGCGGCCAGACCCTGGTTTGGGAGGGCGACGAGGCCCTGGTTGTCGCGAATGTCATTTCCGGGATCCTGAAGCTGTCCATTTCGACGGCGGATGGACGCGAACAGATCGTCGGCGTCGTTTTTCCCTCCGACTTTATCGGTCGGCCATTCGGCAAGGAGAGTCCCCACAGCGTGACTGCGCTGACCGATGCGGAACTCTGCGTCTTCACGCGCGCGGCATTTGACGGTTTTGCCCGTCAGCATCCAGAGCTGCAGAACCGGCTCCTGATGCGCACCCTTACCGAGCTCGACAGGGCACGCCACTGGATGTTGCTGCTAGGCAAGAAGACGGCAAGCGAGCGGATCGCGTCGCTGCTGCTCGAAGTCTCAGACCGGATGGGTGACGGCCCTGCCAAGGCTGCGGCCGGCTTGCCCGAAGTCTTCGAAATGCCGCTCGACCGCCAACAGATGGGGGATGTCCTCGGACTGACGATCGAAACCGTCAGCCGGCAGCTCACCAAACTCAAGGGAGCAGAGATGATCGACCTGCCGAACAGGCGGACAGTCGTGATCCAGGACCGTGCGCGCCTTCAGAATTTGGCGCTCGCGGCATGAACTGTTGACCTGAGTCAATGAAGGCGGGTCTGCGATCGGCCAACGGCAGGGACACACATATGCGCTGATGCGCTTCGGGGAAGAATGATGGACAAAATGGTAATGCGCGCCGGCGGCTGGTTTGTCGTGGCACTTTTGGCCTTTGCGGCCTTCGCACAAAGCCTTGATCCGGGATTTTCCGTCCACATGGGGATCGTCTGCGCCGTGGCGCTGCTCGCTGCGGCCATGGCGCTTCGAAATACGGATTTTGCTGCCCTCGCCAATGGTCTGGTCAAGGGCCCTGACGTCTCTCGCTATGATGACGATCCAATTCGCTGGGGTGTCATTGCGACCATTTTCTGGGGTGTGGCCGGTTTCCTTGTCGGCCTGTTCATTGCCCTTCAGCTGGCGTTTCCCGCACTCAATTTCAATCTCGAATACACGACCTTCGGGCGCCTGCGACCGCTTCATACCTCAGCAGTGATTTTCGCCTTTGGCGGGAATGCTTTGATTGCCACGAGTTTCTACATCGTCCAGCGGACCTGCCGTGCGCGCCTCGCATTCCCGGCGCTCGCGCGGTTTGTCTTCTGGGGCTATCAGCTCTTCATCGTTCTTGCAGCGACCGGCTACCTGATGGGAGTCACGGAAGCCCGGGAATATGCTGAGCCCGAATGGTATGTCGACCTGTGGCTGACGATCGTCTGGGTGTCCTATGGCGCGGTATTCATCGGCACGATCATCCGCCGGAACGAGCCGCACATTTACGTCGCGAACTGGTTTTTCCTGGCGTTCATCATCACCGTCGCCATGCTGCACCTGGTCAACAATCTCTCGCTTCCTGTGAGCCTCGTGGGATCGAAAAGCTACAGCGCCTTTGCGGGGGTGCAGGATGCCCTGACCCAGTGGTGGTATGGCCACAACGCGGTGGGCTTCTTCCTGACAGCCGGCTTTCTGGCCATGATGTACTATTTCGTGCCGAAACAGGCAGAACGGCCTGTCTACAGCTACCGGCTGTCGATCATCCACTTCTGGTCGCTGATTTTCCTCTATATCTGGGCCGGCCCGCATCACCTGCACTACACGGCCCTGCCTGACTGGGCCCAAACCCTCGGCATGGTCTTTTCGGTCATGCTGTGGATGCCGAGCTGGGGCGGCATGATCAACGGCTTGATGACCCTGAACGGCGCCTGGGACAAGATTCGCACCGATCCCATCATCCGGATGATGGTCATGGCCCTCGCCTTCTATGGCATGAGCACCTTTGAAGGCCCGATGCTTTCGATCAAGGCAGTCAACAGCCTGTCCCACTATACCGACTGGACCATTGGCCATGTTCATTCCGGCGCGCTTGGCTGGAACGGGATGATCACATTTGCCTCCATCTACTATCTCGTGCCGAGACTGTGGGGGCAGCCAAGGCTCTATTCGTTGAGAATGGTGAACTGGCACTTCTGGCTCTCCACGATCGGCATCGTCTTTTATGCCTCCGCGATGTGGGTTTCCGGCATCATGCAGGGCTTGATGTGGCGGGAGTACGGGTCGGACGGATATCTGGTCTATGCCTTCTCGGAAGTCGTCTCGGCCATGTTCCCGATGTACCTCATCCGGGCAGCTGGCGGCCTGATGTATCTCTCCGGCGCGCTGATCATGGTTTTCAACGTCTGGATGACGATCGCGGGACGGCAGCGGCAGGAAAAGCCGATGACCGAAACCCCCTACGACGCGACGCTTGACCGTCCTCTCGTTGCAGCGTCAGCCGCCTGAAGGAACCAGAACCATGGCCGGAACATTTTTCGATCACAAGCGGGTTGAACGCAATGTCACGTTGCTCGCTGTCCTTGCCCTTCTGACTGTAGCAATTGGCGGCATCGTGGAAATCGCGCCGCTGTTCTGGATCGACTCCACTGTCGAGAAGGTCAAGGGGGTGCGCCCCTATACGCCGCTCGAGCTGGCGGGGCGCAACATCTACATGCGCGAAGGCTGCTACAATTGCCACAGCCAGATGATCAGGCCCTTCCGTGATGAAGTCGAACGCTATGGCCATTACAGCCTGGCAGCGGAAAGCATGTACGATCATCCTTTCCAGTGGGGCTCGAAACGAACAGGGCCCGATCTAGCTCGAGTGGGTGGGCGCTATTCCGACGAATGGCATGTCCAGCACCTCAAGGATCCCAGGGCTGTCGTGCCGGAATCGATCATGCCTCCCTATGGCTTCCTGGCAGACCGGGAGCTGATTCCAGGCGACATGCGCCAGCACCTCCAGACGCTTTACCAGGTGGGCGTTCCCTACTCCAAGGCGGCAATTGCCGCGGCCAACGATGATCTTGCCGCACAGGCAGACCCGGATCAGAGCAGCACCGACCTGAAGGCGCGCTATCCAAAGGTCCAGGTCCGTGATTTCGACGGAGATCCAACCCGTATTACCGAAATGGATGCGCTGGTTGCCTATCTCCAAATGCTGGGCACGCTTGTCGACTTCAAGGCGGCCGAGCCGCAGGAGCAGGCGAAATGACCTACGACAGCTTCCGGCATTTCGCCGACAGTTGGGGTCTGGTGTTCATGGGGCTCCTGTTCGTTACCTTTGTCGGCTGGACGTTTCGCAAGGGTGCCGCAGCGCACCATCGCAGCGCCGCCGCGATCATCTTCAAGGATGAAGATCATGGCTGAAAAGAAGCGCATTGATGAACCGACCGGCACCCAGACAGTCGGTCATGAATGGGACGGGATCGAAGAACTGAATACGCCGCTCCCGCGCTGGTGGCTGCTGACATTCTATGCCTGCATCCTCTGGGCGATTGGCTATGTCATTTTCTTTCCGGCCATTCCGCTGCTGCAAAGTGCCACAAAGGGCATTTACGGTTGGTCGAGCCAGGGACAGCTTGAATCCTCGATGCGTGCCGAAGCGCAACGACGGGCTCCGATCACGGCTGCCATTGCAGCCACGCCGATTGAGGATCTCCCCGCCGATCCAAAGCTGTTTCAGGCCGCTGTTGAAGGCGGTCGTGCTGCCTTCAAGGTTCATTGCGTCCAGTGCCACGGCTCTGGGGCGGCCGGATCCAAAGGCTATCCCAATCTGAACGATGATGACTGGCTCTGGGGCGGCGATCTGCCGACGATCCATTACACCATCACGCACGGCGTGCGGAATCCCGATCACACAGAGACCCGCTTTTCGCAGATGCCGGCCTTTGACGGCGTTCTGCCGGCTTCGGACATCAATGCAGTCGTATCCCATGTTCGGGCGATTTCCGGCCAGCAGAAGCCAAATGCCGCTTCGGCGCGCGGGGCGACGCTGTTTGCAACCAACTGCAGCCAGTGCCACGGTGCCGATGGCAAGGGTGGCCGCCAGTTCGGCGCGCCAAACTTGACGGATGCGATCTGGCTTTATGGTGGTGATCGGGCGACGATCACGCAGACCGTCCTGAAGAGCAGGTTTGGCGTCATGCCGCGCTGGAACAACAGGCTTGACCCTGTAACAATCAAGATGCTGGCAGCCTATGTCCATGCGTTGGGCGGCGGTGAGGCCCCGCCCGTTCCTGCGCCAGCCGGGGCAGCATCCAATGTCAAACCTTGAAGCCCTGATTGATCCGGGCAGCCCGCTGTATGAAGGGCGCAAGGGAGTCTATCCGAAGGCTGTAGACGGATTTTTCCGGCGTCTGAAATGGGTGGTGATGGCGGCGACGCTGACCATCTATTATGTGACACCCTGGCTGCGGTGGGATCGGGGGCCCTTTGCTCCCGATCAGGCGGTTCTCGTCGATCTTGCCCATCGCCGCTTCTACATGTTCTCAATCGAAATCTGGCCACATGAATTCTACTATGTGGCTGGTCTGCTGGTCATGGCCGGGATCGGGTTGTTCCTGGTAACATCAGCAGTGGGCCGGGCCTGGTGCGGATATGCGTGCCCGCAAACTGTCTGGACAGATCTGTTCCAGCATGTGGAACGGGCAATCGATGGCGATCGCAATGCGCAGATCAGGCTCGCCAATGCGCCCTGGGGCATCGAAAAAATTGCCAAGAGGGTTGCAAAGCATGGCAGCTGGATCGTGATCGGCGCGCTGACGGGTGGCGCATGGATTTTCTATTTTGCTGATGCGCCAACCCTTATGCGGCAGTTCGTTGCAGGCGAGGCGCCTTATGTCGCCTACAGCACCGTGGGCATATTGACGGCCACGACCTACATCTTTGGCGGCCTGATGCGGGAACAGGTCTGCATCTACATGTGCCCCTGGCCACGAATCCAGACGGCCATGCTCGATGAAAAGTCGCTGCTTGTGACCTACAAGGACTGGCGTGGCGAGCCGCGAACACACGGCGTCAAGAAGGCTGCGGAGGAAGGCCTGAAAACCGGGGACTGCATTGATTGCACGCAGTGCGTGCAGGTCTGCCCGACCGGCATCGACATTCGCGAAGGCCCGCAGATCGGCTGTATCACCTGTGCACTGTGCATCGATGCCTGTGACAAGGTGATGGCCCAGATCGGGCGCCCACGTGGCCTGATTGACTATTGCACGCTGGATGACGCGGCGATCGAGAAAAACGGCGGCACGGCCAAGCCCGTGCTCAAGACACTCCTGCGCCCCAGGACATTGGCCTATCTGTCGATCTGGAGCGCGATTGGTCTGGCCATGCTGTTTTCGCTCGGTGCGCGGACCCGCCTTGATCTCAGCGTCCAGCAGGATCGCAACCCGATCTTCGTGCAGCTGTCTGACGGCGCAATCCGAAACAACTACACGGTCAAGGTGCGTAACATGGAAACCCGGCCGCGCAAGGTGCGGCTGCGGCTGGCTGGCCTTCAGGATGCGAAGATCTGGACCCAGGAAGGCTCGCGCGAAACTGCCTCGGACCAGGTTGAAGTCAATGTCGCGCCAGACAGCGTTCTGAAGGTGCGCCTGTTTGTCGCCGCTCCCGGCGAAGGCCCCGAGCGCCAGCCGTTTGAAATTTCAGCGCAAGCTGTCGGGGCCCGCGAGCGTGGTGACAGCGATGCCACCCAGTTTGAACGCCCGGAAAACGAGGATGACGAACAATGACGACGCGATTTACCGGCTGGCACATGGCGGCAATCCTTGCCGGCTTCTTCGGCATCGTCGTCGCCGTGAATGTCTATATGGCGAGGGCAGCCATGGCGACGTTTGGCGGTACCGTCGTCGACAATTCCTATGTGGCAAGCCAGAAGTTCAATGGCTGGCTGGCGGCCGCCAAAAAGCAGGAACTGCTCGGCTGGCAGACGGCCGTTGCGATTGACGCGGATCGGTACGTTCGCGTGTCTGCATCGCGTGCGGGCTTGCCCATTGCGGGCATTTCCGGGTCCGGACAGGCAAGCCATCCGTTGGGGGCCCAGCCACCAGTAGCCCTGTCCTTCGCGCACGCAGCAGACGGATCTCTGAAATCCGTGCAGCCCCTGCCGGACGGGCGATGGCTCATCCATGTCGCGGTGCAGGGCGCGGGTGAGACCGTGAAGCTCTCGGCAGACCTGCAATGAACGCGCTTGCTTCCCCCGCCGAAGGAGACATTCTTCCCGAAACGATCTTTTCGGTGCCGGGAATGCGCTGCGCCGGGTGTATTTCGAAGCTCGAAACCGAGCTGCCCAAGGCGGGGGGCATTGTGGCGGCTCGTGTCAACTTTACGGCAAAGCGCGTTTCGATCACGCATTTGCCCGACGTGAAGCTGCCCGAGCTGCTGAAGGCAATCGCTGGATTGGGCTTTGAAGCCCAGCCCCTTGGATCCGCGCTGCGCTCCGCCGATGAAAGCAGCCGCGATCTCCTGAAAGCTCTGGCTGTTGCCGGCTTTGCCGCAATGAACATCATGCTGCTTTCGGTGTCGGTCTGGTCGGGCGCCGAAGGCGCGACGCGCGATCTGTTCCACTGGCTGTCGGCCGCGATTGCCCTGCCAGCCATCGCCTATTCAGGGCGGCCGTTCTTCAAGTCAGCATGGACCGCACTCCGGCATGGCAGAACCAACATGGATGTCCCGATTTCGATCGGTGTGATCCTGGCAAGCGCGCTGAGCCCGTTCGAAACGGTCGTGCATGGCCCCCATGCCTATTTCGACGGCGCGGTCATGCTGCTGTTCTTCCTGCTGACTGGGCGCTGGCTGGACAGCGTAATGCGGGACCGTGCACGCGATGGCGTGACCGCGCTCCTGAAGCATGCTCCGCCCGGAGCTCTGGTCCTCGATGATGAGGGGCGATCATCCTGGTGCGAGGTCTCCTTGCTTCGGCCGGGAATGGTGATGCTCGTGGCGGCGGGGGAACGGCTTGCTGCCGATGGCGTGTTGACCGAGGGGCAGTCGCGGGTCGATCTGGCCCTGCTCACCGGAGAAAGCACGCCTGTTGCCGTGGCGCCCGGCGAGCGGGTTCATGCCGGCACCCTGAACATCGATGCGCCGATCCGGGTCAAGGTCCTGGCAACCGGCGAAGATACGGTGATTGCGGACATCGCGCGCCTCATGGAGCAGGCCGGCCAGTCGCGTTCACGCTATGTCAGGATCGCGGACCGTGCCGCGCGGCTCTATGCCCCGGCGGTGCACACGCTTGCAGCCTTGAGCTTTGCTGGATGGATGCTCGCGGGTGCTGGCTGGCACCAGTCGCTGCTGATTGCCGTCGCCGTGCTGATCATCACCTGTCCTTGCGCACTTGGCCTCGCAGTTCCAGCAGCGCAGATTGTTGCGGCCGGCGCCCTGATGCGCAGCGGCGTTCTCGTCAAGGATGGGTCCGCGCTGGAGCGACTGGCCGAAGTGGACCGCGTGCTGCTGGACAAGACCGGAACGCTGACACTGGGCAGGCCAGAGCCGATGGACCTTCAGGCGCTGCCACCCGAACACAAATCCATTGCTCTGGCGCTTGCCCGGGCAAGCCGCCATCCATTGAGCGAGGCCCTGCGCAATGCGCTGGAGCGGGAAGGCGTCACGGCAAGCGCGGTGACCGGACTCCGCGAAGTTCCCGGAAGCGGTGTCTCTGGCACACTTGGACGTCAGGCCGTGGCTCTGCGGCGCCCCGATGGAGCCATTTCCGATGCGTGCCTTGCAACGGCGCTCGTCATTGAAGGCGAGCCCCCGGCAGTGATTCAGTTCTGTGACAAATTGCGGCCGGGCGCGCGGAGCACCATTGCGGCGCTGGCAAGGCTTGGCCTTCCGGCGACAATCATATCCGGTGATCGGGCCGCGGCCGTCGCTCCGGTTGCCCGTGCGCTTGGCCTGACAGCTCAAACAGGCATGCTGCCGCAGGACAAGCTGGATGCGATCGGGCGGTTCAAGGCGCGGGGCGAAAAGGTGCTCATGGTGGGGGATGGCCTGAACGATGGTCCAGCCCTTGCGGCGGGCCATGTGTCGATGGCCCCGGGATCGGCCAGCGATGCGGGCCAGAATGCGGCTGATGCGGTCTTCCTTGGCGACGGCCTGGCCCCTGTTGCGACAGCCGTCCGCGCCGCCCGGGCCACGCAAAGAGTGGTTCGCCAGAATTTCGTGATGGCGATTGGTTACAATGTGATTGCGGTTCCGCTTGCGATCATGGGGCTTGTGACGCCCCTCATCGCCGCTTTGGCCATGTCCGGGTCATCCCTGATCGTGGTCGCCAATGCCTTGCGGCTCCGGAGTGCTGCACGGTGAATGGTGTTGCGCTCCTCATACCCATAGCACTGCTGCTTGGCCTGGGCGGGCTTGCTGCCTTTTTCTGGTCGTTGCAGAACGGTCAGTATGATGATCTGGACGGCGCTTCGCTTCGTATCCTCATCGATGACGATGGTCCGCAGGACACTCTCGGCGGATAAAAAAACGGGGCAGGTTCTTGGCCTGCCCCGCCAGTTTGAGGAGCTCGGAAACGTCTAGAGGCGGAAGCCGACACCCACCCCGACGACGATCGGATTGAGGTTGACCTTCACGCGCTGGACACCGATCGCGGTGGTCGACAGGCGTGCTGTCGTCCGGATGTCGATGTATTTGACGTCGATATTGAGGAACATGGTCTTGCTCAGGTCGAAGTCGACCCCGGCTTGCGCCGCCCAGCCGAAGCTGCTTTTCATCTTGACCTTGGTGGGCCCGACGGCTGCTTCGAGTGCTGCAGACGGCTTTTCGGAATAGAAAAGCGTGTAGTTTATGCCGGCACCAACATAGGGGCGAACCTTGGATGCGGGCGCCAGATGATATTGGGCGGTCAGCGTCGGTGGCAACACCCAGGTCGATGCCAAGCGCCCGATGGTGCCGGTGGTGCCGCTGGTGCCGGATGCACGATGCTTGGTCGTTGCGGCAATCAGCTCGAAACCAATATTGTCGGATGCCATATAGGTAATGTCGACTTCGGGTGCCGCACTATTGTTGATCTTGACCTTTTCGGTGGGAAAGGTCGGGGCAATGCCACTCGACGATTCATTCGGGGCAACGACAATGCCACGCAGGCGAATGAAAGTGTCGCCGGCCGCTGCATTCGCCGGAGCGGCAAGACCGCAGGCCAGAATCAGGCCGGTAACATAAGGTTTGAAGGTCATCATTTTGTCTCCCTGTAGACTGACGTTGAACTGGGTCTGCTCAATGGCTGAGCAGCAATGGTATTCGGGATGTGCGCAAAAGGTCGCGGGTCACGCCGCCAAGCAGCGTCTCGCGAAACCGAGATCGGCTGTAGGCACCCATGACAAGGCAGCTGGCACCGCGCTGGGCGGCAAACTCCTCAAGCACCTTGCTTGCACCTTCTGCATGGGCCGCAAGTGCATATACGTCCGACGCCACGCCGTGGCGCGAAAGATAGGTGCTGGCGGCCATCTGAGGAAATTCGGCCCCATTTTCGCCGACCGAAACGACATGAACCGCTGAGGCCTTGTGAAAGAGCGGCATGGCATGGCGCAGTACATTGGCAGCCTCGGGAGAAGCATTCCACCCGATCACTGCAGGGCGGCAGGCATCAAAGGCTGCCACGCCCGACGGCACCAGCAGCACAGCGCAAGCAGCATGCACGACGGCTTCATCAACAATCGGCAAGGGCTGGGTGACGGCATCGCCAGCGCCAGGGAACTGGCCGATAACCAGCAGGTCGCTCAACGCCGAAGCATTGACGAGTGTCTGGACAACGGGGCCATCGGTGGCGACCCAATCCCAACGGACGTCATCCTGCACCAAGCGCCCCTCGATCCGCTTGCGCACCTCATTTTCGTGTTCGCGGACGCTTTCGAGTACTGCAGCCTGTGTGTAGACGCCGCCAAGCGGCTCAAACGAAACATACGCGTTGAAAGGCGTGACCTGAATGCAGGTCAGATGGGCATCAAAGGTGCGGCAGATGTCGAGAGCGACTTGCAGCCGGTTGTCCAGCGCATCATCGTCATGAACATGCAGCAGTACTGACTTCATGTGCCCCACTCCTCATTGGGATTGAGGGCAGACTAGCCATGTTGCGCTCAAGGACCTTGATCCGCCGCAACAACTTCCTTGATGCGGATCAAGGATGGGGCGTCTGCCTGGCGGTAACTGGAAAAGCCATGTGGAGTTACCATCCAGAACTGCTCGAACGGCCGGTGCCGCGTTACACAAGCTATCCGACGGCCGTCGAATTCAGCGACCGGGTGGGCGCAGCCCATATGGTGGCTGCCCTTGAAACCGTCGAGCAGGACACGCCGCTTTCGGCCTATGTCCACATTCCCTATTGCCAGTCGATCTGCTGGTATTGCGGGTGCAATACCGGGGCCGCAAATCGCGTGCATCGGCTTGCGGCCTATCTGGAAGCGCTCGAATCGGAAATCGCCCGCGTGGGTCGCCTCCTTCAAGGCAGGGGGAAGGTCCGCAATATCGCTTTTGGTGGCGGGAGCCCGAACGCGATTGCCCCTGTGGATTTTGTGCGCCTGGTTGACCGGCTTGTGCTTGCGTTGAATTGCACCAGCGCAGACTTGTCGGTGGAAGTGGACCCGCGGATCTTTGACGACAATTGGGCCATGGCCCTGGCCTCTTGCGGCGTCACGCGCGTCAGTCTTGGCGTGCAAAGCTTTTCCGAACCAATCCAGCGCGCGATTGGGCGCATTCAGCCGCGGCATCTGATTGAAGCCTGCATGGATAGCGTCAGGCGACATGGGATCACAAATATCAATTTCGACCTCATGTATGGCCTTCCGAACCAGTCGCTCGCGGATCTGGAAGAGACGCTGAAACAGGCGATCGAACTTGCTCCAAGCCGCATTGCACTGTTTGGCTATGCGCACCTGCCCGACCTTGTGCCTCGCCAGAGGCGGATCGACGCACGTGCGCTTCCGGGCCCGCAGCTCCGCTTCGAAATGGCTGAGCGCGGCCATGAACTGCTGACTGCGGCCGGATACCAGCCGATCGGATTTGATCACTTCGCCCTTGCAAGCGACGGCTTGGCCAAAGCCAATGCCTCGGGCAGGCTCTACCGCAATTTTCAGGGGTTTACCGACGATGACAGCCCGGTCCTTATCGGGTTTGGTGCAAGCGCGATCAGCAGCTTTCCTCAACTCATGATCCAGAACGAGAAGAATCCGGGTCGGTACCGTGAGTGCATAGCCAATGGCTCTCTGGCCTGCGCGCGCGGTGTGGAACGCAATGCAGATGATCGGGACCGGTCGGCCATCATTGAACGCATCCTCTGCCACCGGGAAGCGCGCAACATTCCCGAAGCGATTTTGGCCAGTGCGCGTCCTGCCCTTGATCCGCTGGAAGCGTTGGGGCTCATTGAATGGCAAGAGCGCGACCTTCGTCTGAACAGAGCCGCCTTGCCCTACGCGAGGGTCGTCGCATCTGCTTTTGACGCCTATCGTCAACCGGGCTCCAGTCGGTTCAGCAATGCGATCTAGGCTGGCCCTGCTTGCGCCAATCGCCTGGTTCGCGCTGGGGGGCTTTGGTCTGCTTGAGCCTGTCGCGCAGGCCTGGTCCGTACCCGCCTTCATCAGCATCTGTTCCGGGTCGGGCAAAAGGCTCGTCGAGCTTCCTTTGCCCGGCAACGGGCGCAAGCGCGATGATTGCCCAAAGGGCTGTCACGCGCTGTGCCAGCGGAAAAAGGCCGGTGCTTTCGGCCCATGTGAGGTCGAGGACTAGCGAAAACGCCTATTCGGCCCGTGTGCGATTGCCCAATGCTGCCCTTTGTGTAGAGAAGGGCGATGCGAAGTCGCAAGGCGCACCCCGTTTCTCCAACCCGGCCGGACAAGGTTGCCGATGTGGTGGCGGGCGAGGAACTTCTTCGTTCCATTCTGGCAACGGTGCCGGATGCGATGATCATCATCGATATCCGGGGCATTATCACCTATTTCAGCGCAGCGGCCGAGGAGATGTTCGGTTACGAAAGCGCGGAAGTCCTCGGGCAGAACATCAACCTCCTCATGCCCGAACCGGATTGCCAGCATCACGATCACTATATCCAACGGTATCTTGAAACGGGACAGGCACGAATAATCGGGATCGGACGGTTCACGGTCGCGCGCCGCCGCAATGGAGAAGTTTTTCCCATCCAGCTTTCGATCGGAGAAGCCGGTACCGGGGACGGGCGGGTGTTTTCGGGCTTTGTCCGCGACCTGACCGAACGCGAGGAAGCCAGGGTCCATCTGGAAGAGCTGCAGAACGAGATTGCGCACGTCTCCCGGGTGAGTGCGATGGGCACAATGGCCTCTTCGCTTGCCCATGAGCTCAACCAGCCGCTGACGGCGATCGCAAACTATGTCGAAGGTGCGCGGGATCTGCTGGCCAACCCCAGCGGTGAGAATCTCGAAATGGCTCGGGAAGCCCTGGACGATGCTGCTCGCGAATCCGTGCGGGCAGGGCAGATCGTGCGGGGTTTGCGTGACTTTATCGGGCGCGGCACTGCGGAACGACGGGTTGAAAACCTCCCCCGCCTGATCAACCAGGCCAATGCTCTTGCTTTGATTGGCGCTCGGGAATTGGGCATTGATGTCGAACTGACCTTTGAACCCCGTGCAGAACTGGTTCTTGTGACGGGTGTTCAGGTCCAGCAGGTTCTGGTCAATCTGATCCGGAATGCTGTCGAGGCAATGGAGCACTCTTCGATCCGTCAGCTTTCGATCCGGACACACAGGCAGTCTCCGAAACTGGTGCTGGTCAGCGTGACGGACAGCGGACAAGGCTTTGCAGAGGAAAGCATCGATCGCCTGTTCGAGCCCTTTTTTAGTACCAAAGGCGATGGAATGGGCCTCGGGCTTTCCATCTGCAGGACCATTATCGAATCCCTGGGAGGATCGATCTGGGCCGAACGGACCGATCACGGGATGCGGTTCAGTTTTACATTGTTGAGCGCAGACACGGAGGATGGTGATGGCGGACCGGCGTCAGATTTACCTGGTGGATGATGATGATGCCGTGCGGCGTTCGGCCGGCTTCATGCTCAAGACATCCGGATTCGCTGTGGAATCCTTTGTGTCGGGTGTTGAATTCCTGAAGAGTGTTGACGGGCTTGCTCCGGGCTGCATTCTGCTTGATGTGCGCATGCCGGGCATGGATGGCCTTGAGGTCCAGCGCGCGCTTTCAGAACGGGGTATCACCTTTCCCGTTATCGTTCTGACAGGCCATGGGGATGTTAACGTGGCTGTTGCGGCCATGAAGGCGGGTGCGCTCGATTTCATTGAAAAGCCCTTCGAAAAGGCGGTCCTTGTGACCGCGCTGGAGGAAGGGTTCGCCCAGATCGAGCGGTCGGATCGTGGCAAGGCTCGTGCTGCCGAGGCTGCCCTGCGGCTCAATGTTCTGACGGCGCGAGAGCGTGATGTCCTCGAAGGCCTGGTTCGCGGGTTCCCAAACAAGACGATTGCCTATGACCTTGGGATCAGTGCCCGAACGGTCGAGATTCACCGGGCCAACCTCATGACGAAGCTCAACGTCCGCAGCCTTTCGGAGGCGCTTCGGATTGCCTTCGCTGCGGGGCTGGGCGAAGCCGCAGGTTGATGGTTCAGCTATGCATGGGCCGGTTCGGCCAGGGGCAATGTAAAGGCAAAGTCTGATCCGCCGGACTTGCGCCGTTCCGCCCAGATCCGGCCACCGTGCGCTTCAACCAGCGTGCGGCAAATCGAAAGGCCCAGACCCATGCCATTCTGCCTGGTGGACCGGAACGGTTCGAACAGGTCGTTCGCCAGATCAGCAGGAATTCCAGAGCCGGCATCCGAAACAGTGAGCTGCACCACCCCGTCTTCGACAATGTGTGAGCAGATCTCGACCCGTTTGATCGGAGCCTTTTCCATTGCGTCAAGGGCATTGCGGATCAGGTTGAAGAGGACCTGCTGAACGTTGATGCCATTGACATGAACCCTGTCCGCGCGGGGATCGAGCGCAATACGCACTTCGATCTCGTCCTTGCCTGTGCCCAGCAGCGCCAGAGCACAGGCTTCGCGGACCAGCTTCTTCAGGCTTTCAACCTGTTTTCTGGACTCTCCCCGCCCAATGAATTCGCGCAGGCTGCGCACGATTCTGCCTGCCCGGACGGCCTGTTCGGCTGCGCTTGAAACAGCTTCGCGCAGGATGTCCGTGTCGGCATCGCCAGCCTCGACAAGCTGCTGTGCCGCTTCCATGTAGTTTGTGATCGCGGCAAGTGGTTGGTTCAGTTCATGCGCGAGCGCGCTGGTCAATGATCCGACAGCACTTGTTCGGGCGACGTGCGCCAGTTCATTCTGGAGTTCATGCATGCGGCGTTCGACCGACTGGCTTTTGGTCAGATCTCGAATGAACCCGGTAAAGATGCGCCCGTCGGGCGTGTCTGCTTCCCCCACCGCAAGCTCGATTGGGAAGGTTGAACCGTCCCTGCGCCGTGCCGTCATGACACGGCCGACCCCGAGAATCCGCTTTTCCCCGGTCTGCCGATATCGCTCGATATAGCTGTCATGCCGTTCCCGGTCTGGCGAGGGCATCAACAGGCTGACATTTTCGCCGATGACGTCCGCTTCGCTGTAACCGAACATTTGTTCGGCAGCCGCGCTGAACGACAGGATGCGGCCACGGTCGTCGATCACAACCATGGCATCCGGGACGGTGGCAAGGATCGAGCGAAGATGCCCTTCGTTGAAGCCGTCTTTCACAAATGCATTCATAGCGTTCCGATCGATGGCCTGCTTGCCGGATACCGTGACGGGCCATCCGGTCTTTCGTGCGGGTGGCAGGCCCGAAATCCTAGTTCCCGATTTGCCGGCTCGATATCCGTATCAACCCTTATTGGATGGGTTCACGCAATCGAAGATGGTGCCGTCATGGTCTGGTCCATCATCCGTCTTGAGCTCGCTCGCACGCCCGAATTCCCGGAAGGATCCGCGTCGCGGGCCTATCTCTTGAGGCTGCCCCTCGACGCGCAGGGCGTGGTTGACGTCGATGAGTTCAAGAAAACGCCGGAACTTGCAACGGTGAGGCGCTACTGGCCGAACGAACGGGACAAGGAAGGCTATGTTGTCCGAAAAGGGAAGGGCTGGGCCTTTTCCTACGCGATCGGGGATGAAGACGACGAGACGCTTTTCCATCTCGAAACCCATCCTATCAGGCTGGGTGAATTCGTGACGATCACCGAAACAGACGGGCAGAAGCTACCCTTCCGTGTGGTTCGCTGCGAATAGCCGGAGGCGGTTCAGCCCTGCGCGAGGCGCGCACCCATCAATTGATGTAGCAGGTTGATGGCTTTCAGCGGCCGGACCATCACCTTGAAGCGCGTGATCCGGCCTTCCTCATTCCACCAGATCATGTCGATGCCATTGATCTTTATGCCGTCGATCTCGTTTTCGAACTCGAGGATTGCCGAATTGTCTCCATTCCATTCGCCGACATATCTGAAACCCGATCCGCCCAGGACATTTGCCGCCGCCATGAGATATTTGAACGTGATCTCCTTCCCGCGTTGTGGCGTGTGGACGACCGGCGATTCAAAGACGACAGACTCGTCGAGCAGGTCGAGCAGCGCCTGGGGGTCTCCGCTTTCCATATAGGCATGCCAGCGCGAAAGTGTGTTGGTCATCGAGACTCTCCGGAATTGAATGATGCAGTGGCAGGCGACGAGCCCTTTGCCAGGCGTCCCGGCATCAGGCCCTGGACCCGGCGAATGTGCGATAAGCGTAGAGCAGGCTGATCACAAAGAAAGCCTCGACAGCCATCGGGACAAACGCTCCCGGAGTGACGCCGTCAATAATCAGGCTGACCGTCCGTCCAGTGATCGCAATGGCAAACAGCAGGATGGGGGCGATCAGCAAGGCCGCATTCTGTCGCAAGGCGGCCGCTGCTGCCAGGAGGCCACCGGTCAGGAAAAAGGCGCACATGTCTGCACGCAGCACGGCCAGGCCGGGGATGCCGTTGGGCGAGAGGAAAAAGGCAGTGCCGAACCTGACGGGATCGACGAGGAAGCCCAACCCCAGGACAAGTCCGAATATCGCGGCCAATGCCGCAAGGATGCGTGCGATGAAGACCATATCTTGTCCTTTGCGGGTGCTTTGGCCTGCGATAGCGCACAATTGTGCCGGTGCAACAGCGGTTTAGTGAAAATCGCGCGATTTCGGGAATGTGCGCACCGAGCGGGGATGGCCACCGGTACGGACATGGCGCGGCAGCTGGGGGTGGGCAAAGACGTCTGCCCGGCTGACGTCCGGCTTCGCCCGATGGACATCGGACAATGTTGCGAGAAGATCCGTCCGGTCGATGATCCGGTGCGCCATCAGGTGGATGATACCTTCGGGGCTTTTCTGGATGTCGCCAGCCACCTGCATCAGACGAGAGGACATGACGGCAAGCCGGAACCGTTCGAACGTACGGGCCCACATGATGACGTTTGTGACGCCTGTTTCATCTTCGAGAGTGATGAAGATGGCCTTGCCATTGCCCGGCCGCTGGCGAACAAGGACAACGCCTGCGACGTCTGCTCGCAGACCATGTCTCGCCTGCTGGATTTCGCCACAGCTCAAAATGCCCTCTGCTTCAAACACCGGGCGCAGAAGCTGCATCGGGTGCGCCTTGAGCGACAGCCGCACCGTCTGGTAATCAGCAGCGACATGTTCGCCCAGATGCATCACCGGCAGGTTCGCATCGGGTTCCACACCCAGTTCGCGCGCGCGCGCAGCAGCAAAAAGGGGCAACTCACTTGCCGGGGTTCGCCGCGCTTCCCAGGCTCCCTGGCGTCGATCAAACCCCAGTGAGCGCAAGGCATCCGCATCGGCCAGCAGGCGCAGCGCCCGCGGTGGCAAGCCGGCCCTGCGTGCCAGATCCTCAATCGAGACAAAGGGACGCATGGCCGTCATGGCATCGGCCCATATCTCTCGAAAGCCGCTGACCTGCCGAAGCCCGAGGCGCAGTGCGCCTCCGGTGATGCTGTTGTTCCAATCGCTGGCATTGGCATCGACGGGAAGCACGTCCACGCCATGTTCACGGGCATCCCGGACAATCTGGGCGGGCGCATAAAATCCCATGGGCTGTGAATTGAGGAGGGCAGCAGCGAAAATCGCAGGATGGTGGCACTTGATCCAGGCGGACACATAGACCAGCCGCGCAAAGGACAGGGCATGGCTTTCAGGGAAGCCATAGCTTCCGAACCCCTCGATTTGGCGATAGCAGCGTTCGGCAAATTCCGCTTCATAGCCGCGCCGCACCATTCCGCCGACAAGCTTGTCATGAAACCTGTCCATTCCCCCGACATTCCGGAAAGTGGCCATGGAACGGCGAAGCTGATTGGCCTCGGCTTCGGTAAATTCGGCCGCAACGATCGCCAGCTTCATGGCCTGTTCCTGGAACAGCGGCACGCCCAGCGTCTTGCCGAGTACATCGCGAAGCTCGTCTGGAGAATGTGGCGGGCTTGGCGACGGGAAGGAAACGGCCTCCTTTCCGGCACGCCGCCGGAGATAGGGATGGACCATGTCCCCCTGGATCGGGCCGGGCCTGACAATCGCAACCTGGATCGTGAGGTCATAGAGCGTGCGTGGCTTCATGCGCGGCAACATGTTGATCTGTGCCCGGCTTTCGACCTGGAAGACGCCGATACTGTCTCCCCTGCACAGCATGTCATAGACGTGCGGATCGCTTGAATCGATGTCGATCTCCAGCGTGTGATCGCCAAGCCCGCTGGCGCGCATCAGATCATAGGATTTGCGGATGCAGGTCAGCATGCCCAGGGCCAGAACATCGACCTTCATCAGGCGCAGGGCATCGATATCATCCTTGTCCCATTCGATGAAGCTGCGGTTATCCATGGCGGCATTGTGGATCGGGACCGTCTCATCAAGCCTGTCCTGAGTCAGCACAAACCCGCCAACATGCTGCGAGAGATGTCGGGGAAAATGCAGGATACGCTCCGAAAGGACCTTCAGTCGGGCAATGTCGGGGTTGTCGGGGTCAAAGCCTGCCTCCCTCAGGCGCCGGTCATCAGGTTTGCTGCCAAAGCTGCCCCACACGGTTCCTGCGAGCCGCGCCGTGACGTCTTCGGTCATGCCAATTGCCTTGCCAACCTCCCGTACGGCACTTTTGGGGCGATAGTGGATGACAGTTGCCGCAATGCCGGCCCGATGCCGGCCATATCGCCTGTACACATACTGCATGACCTCTTCGCGGCGCTCATGCTCGAAATCGATGTCGATATCGGGCGGCTCCTTTCGGTCGGAAGAAATGAAGCGCGAAAAGAGCAGGTCATAGTGCATGGGATCAACCGACGTCACGCCAAGCAGGAAGCAGACAGCGGAATTGGCGGCAGACCCCCGCCCCTGACAGAGGATGGGTGGATCCTGCGCGCGCGCGAACGTCACCAGGTCATGCACCGTCAGGAAGTAATAGGCGAACCCTTCCGTCCTGATCAGGGCCAGTTCCTCTCGCACGGTCCGGCGGAGTTTGGGCGGTATCCCAGTGGGATGTCGCCGGATTGCACCCTGCCAGGCCAGGTGCGCCAGCCAGTCATCCGCAGACCAGCCCTGCGGGATCGGCTCGCGCGGATATTCATAACGGAGCTGGCCGAGGTCGAACCGGATCCGTTCCGACAGGCGGATCGTTTCTGCAATGGCTTCGGGCCAGGTAGCAAACAAGCGGGCCATTTCGGCCGGCGATTTCAGATGCCGTTCGGCATTGGCCCCAAGCAGCCGACCGGCCTTGTGGATTGTCGTGCCATGCCGGATACAGGTCATGACATCGTGGAGCGGACGATCTTCGCCAACGGCATAGAGCACATCATTGGTTGCCAGAAGGGGAACCCCTGCCGTTGCCGCAATGTCGCGATGGCCCGCCAGTCGCCTGGCATCGGATCCGGCATACACCATCGAAACGCCAAGCCAGACCTGCCCGGGTGCGGCCTGTTCGAGTGACTTGAGCAGCTTTGCCAGGGCCGGACCAGTGCTGTCCCGGATCGGGCGTGGAGGGCAGGCGCCATCATGCGGATAATCCGGGGGGTTCTTGTGGATCTCTTCATCGCCGCCACTGGCATAGGGGAGAACGATCAGCAGAAGATCATCGAGAAAATCGAGCAGGTCTGTAAAGAAGAGGATGCAGCTTCCCTTGGCTGCCCTCATGTTGCCCCGGGTCAAAAGCCTGGTCAGCCGACCCCAGCCATGGCGCGTTGCAGGATAGGCAATGATGTCAGGCGTCCCGTCTGCAAAGACCAGTCTCGCACCGGTTGCAAGACGAAGTCCGTTGCCTGCGGGTGCTTCCTGCAGGGCAGCCCAGGCCCGCACCACGCCTGCTACGCTGTTGCGATCCGCAATGCCGAGCGTGTGGAGCCCCAGCGCCATGGCCCGTGCGACCATGTCGGCAGGCAGGGATGCGCCGCGCAGGAACGAATAGCTGGTGGTCGCAACCAGTTCTGCAAATGCGGTGTGGCTCATGCAAAAAGCCCATGCAGATACCAGTCCGGCGAACGGGCCTCGTTGCCGTACAGGCCATGCCGGAAAAGCCAGAAACGGCGTCCTCTTTCATCCTCGACACGAAAATAGTCGCGAGTCATCCCGCCTTTCCCGGCTTCATAACCCTCACGACGCCGCCACCATTCGGATGCGATCCGTTCGGGGCCCTCGTAACGGACAACAACATGCGCTCGCCGCCGCCACTGAAAGCGGCGCGGCGGACCATCGGGCACTTCGGCAATCGCCTGGATCAGCTGGGGCGGATCGAAAATATGGAGCGGCCGAAGGGGTGGTTCTCCTGGTGTGACCCTGGGCCAGGGCAGGGGATCAGCAGGGATGAGGGCCGGAAAGGCAAAGCTGGCCTGTTCGGGAATATGCGTGTCCCGGCCAGCCAGGCGCTGTACCCGGTCCCGTCCGAGCCGGGTCGAGAGTCGATCGACCAGACCCGTCACTTCGGCGCGTCCCGCTCCTTCGGGCTCAAGCCCGGTTTGCACTGGCCCCAGCGGCTCGGTGACAAGGATGTCGAGCCGCACTGCATCATAGCCAAAGCCGGGATCCAGCGGATCGGCCAGAGCCTCGATCCGTTCGCGGAACAACCGCATGAGCAGACTCGGGTCGCGCGTCGGCAGGCTGGTTTCAACCGGAAGCCGCCGGACATCGCCATCGCTTCGGAACAGGCTGGCCACAAAACTTCGCCCGCCTTTCCCGCGTTCACGCAAGGCCGCCTGCGCTTCTCCTGCCAGCGTCTCGAGCGCTTCCAGTACATGGGCAGTCATCCCGGCCGGTTCGGGAAATCGGTGTATGAAGAAGAGCGCAGGTTGCACCCGGCGCGGCGTGATGCGGATATCATCCTCTCCCAGAATCCGGGCCAGCCGTGCCGTCATGTCCATGCCGAACCGGGCAGCAAGGGGGCTGCGCGGGCGCGCAGCGAGATCCGCAATCGTTTCAAGCCCGGCGCGGCGAAGCGCTGTTGTCTGGTCTTCATCCAGATCAAGCGCGCGGATGGACGGTGCATCGCCGTGCCGCGCCAGCGCCCGGGCCCTGTCTGGCGTTTCGGCCAGCGCATGCCGCACGCTGAACCCTGCACGCCCGAGCCGGGTGATGAGATCGGCCGCTAGAGCCTCTTCGCCACGCCAGACATGCTCGCACCCGGTGATATCGAGGATCAGTCCGTCCGGCGGGTCGAGCGCGACCATCGGGGTATAGCAATCGCAATCGTCGGCGATGCGGTCGAGCAATGCTGCATCTGCGGCTGGATCATGGTGGTTTGCAGCAAGATCGGGTACGCGCGCTCGCGCGTCGGCCAGTGCCATGCCCGGCAAGAGTCCCAGCGAAAGCGCATGCGCATCAAGCGCTGCCAGCCGCATTGCCCCGCGCCGTTTTTCGACAAAAACCTGTGGAACGGCTGCTGCCTTGCGTGTTTCACGCTGCCATCGGTTGGCGCTGAGCAGAGGGAAGAAAAGCGCGAGATAGCGCCGGCTCCCGGAAAATATGCTCCTCACGATCCCACTCCATGACAAGGCCGAAAGGCGGAACCCCGCCGCGATGGCGGACCAGCTCAACCGACAGCGCAACCTGGCCCGGAGCATTGCCGGGCAGAGCCACGGACAAGGCCGATGCAACTGTCCAGCGCGTGGCTGCTGCACTGGCAAAGGAAGCTGCCCTGTCCCGCAAGATGAACGCTGCCACTCCGGATTTCTCCGCAGCCAGAACCAGCCGCCTGCTTGCCGTCAGGTCGAGTGCCCTGGCCTCTCCCCAAGGCTCGATGACAACCGCGCCGATGCCTGCGCACCCCAGAATATCGGCTCCGGCCCGAAGGGCGGAAAGCGTATCGGGAGCAGTGACGAGAATGATCTGGTCGGGGGCGATGCCAAGTTCCACAAGTCCCGGGCCATAAATCCGGCCATGCTGGCGTTGCCCCCTGTCTTCCCGGAGCCAGAGAATCGGTCTGGCCTCGCAGGCACGCATCGCCAGCATGAGCGCAAAGCCACTGGCAGCGGGATGGTCTTCGACTTCCGCTGCGCAAAGCTCGTGCAGTGCCCCACGCGCCAGCCCGCCCCCAAGCCTGGCATCAATGGCTTCGTGGCCCAAAGCGAAAAGGCCCGACGCGGCGCGCGGGCGCTCCAGACGTTCGAGACGGCGCTTCAGCCGCGCAAGCGGGGCAGTCGAATCAGGCATAATGTTCCTATTATGTTCTAGAAACACGTTTCGCCGGATTGAGTCAAGCCAAGCCTTGCAGCCAGAGTCTGAAGGGTGTGATCGGGCGGGTTACTTGGAAAAGCTGCGTGGCGCCGGGGCAATCACTGCAAAGCCAGTCGCATTGATCTGCTGCACTTCAAGCATGCGCTCCGCAATGCCATCCCTGCCAAAACGGAATGCACCGTCAATCCCCGAAAACCCGCCATCATCAACCAGCTGCGCAATCGGGAACGGCGTTCCCACCCGCCAGCCACCCGCAATCTTGTTGGCAAGCAGGACAGCGTCATAGCCAAGGCTGGCCAGCCTGTAGGGCGCCTTGCCGAACCGCGCACGATATTTGGAGGCAAGCTGGTTGTAAAAAGTGTCAGAAACACTTGCGAACCAGGCACCATGCATTGCCGGGCTGCCGGCCAGAGTCCCTTCCGTATTCCAGAGTTCCGTGCCGAGAACCTTTGCAGTGGCCCCGCCGCTCCGGCGGATCGCCGGAACAATCTGGAGCGCGACACGGCCCGAATCAGCAATCAGGATCGCGTCATACTGCCCATTGAGCGCGAGTTTTGTGACGGCCGCACTGATTGACCCTGCCGACCGGTCAAAATTCTGCATCGCGACCAGCCTGCCGCCACTGGCTTCCACGGCCCGGATCATGGCTTGCGACGCGCGCTGCCCATAGGTCCCATTGGGCACAAGCCCGGCAAAGGTCACCAGCCCTCTCGACCGGGCATAGAACACGACCCTTTCCACAGACTGGGTCGGCACAAAGCCCATGATATAGCTGCCGTTGCCGGCAACAGATGTATCGTTCGAAAAGCTGATCAGGGGCACTCTCGCAGCCCGCCCCACAGGGGCCACGGCTTTCACATCATCCGCGAGCAAGGGCCCGAGGATCAGCTTGTTTCCGTCGGCGATCGCCTTTTGTGCAGCAGCAGCGGCCCCGGTTGCGGTGTCATAGGTCGTCACCCGGATGTTCTGCCCGCCGGTATCAAGCACTGCCATGTTCGCGGCATTGGCAATGGATTCCCCAACCCCGGCATTGGCCCCTGTCAACGGCACAAGCAGCGCAATGCGGTGGCGCGTGGCATCTGTTGGCAGCTGGCCGGTGACGGGTCCTTCCTCAGGCGGCTTCTCAATGGGTCGCGGCGCCTGCTTGGGAACAACCTGGCAAGCTGCGACCAGCGCCGAAAGCAAAAGAACCGCCCAACGACCCATGCCCATGGGCCGACCCTCATATTGTTGCCCTAGGGCCTGTGCCTCTGCCATATCCCGAATCCTGATGACCAAAACGCTTGAACCGGGACTCTATATCGTTGCGACGCCAATCGGCAATCTTTCCGATCTGTCGTCCCGCGCAGCCGACATCCTTGCACGGGCCGATGTGATTGCCGTCGAGGATAGCCGGGTGACCGGAAAGCTGCTCAACCACCTCGGCATCAGGCGCCCGATGACACCTTATCATGATCATGTTGCGGATGGCGTCCGCCCGGCCCTTGTGGCGCGGATGGCGACAGAGGCAGTCGCACTGGTTTCGGATGCGGGAACGCCACTCATCTCCGACCCGGGATACAAGCTCGTCCGCGATGCACGGGCTGCGGGCCACGCCGTCACGACAATTCCCGGGCCCTGTGCCGCGATTGCCGCACTCACGCTTTCGGGCCTGCCGACCGATCGTTTCCTGTTTGCCGGATTTCTTCCGGCAAAGGCAAAGGCTCGTGCAGAGGCCATTGCCGAATTCGCAGACGTCCGGGCAACGCTGATCTTCTATGAGTCTGGCCCTCGCCTTGCCGCGACGCTCGAAGCGCTGGCTGCGGGGCTGGGTGAACGGGAAGCCGCAGTTGCGCGGGAAATCACAAAGATGTTTGAGGAATGCGTGACGGCACCATTGTCCTTGCTCGCGCGCCGTTATGCCGATTCTCCGCCAAAGGGCGAAATCGTCGTCATGGTAAGCCCGCCAACGAAAGTGCAGGCGCCGCCTGATGCTGATGCTGTCGATACGGCATTGCGGGACGCCTTGTCGCGCCTGCCGCCTGCCAGGGCCGTGAGCGAAGTTTCAAAGGCCATGAAACTGGACAGGCAGGAACTTTATGGCCGGGCCATGGCGCTCCTTGGCAAATGAACCGGTCAAAGGCAGAACGTCTCGGGCGCTGGGGAGAGCGACGCGCCGCATGGTGGTTGCGCCTGCAGGGCTGGAGAATCCTTGATCAACGGGTGAAGGTGCGCAGCGGGGAAGTGGACCTTGTCGCCCGTCGCTGGAAGACGACGGCCTTTGTCGAAGTCAAGACCCGAACGACGGCGGATGCCCTGGATCTGGCGATCGATGAATATCGCCTGCGCCGGGTCGCCGCTGCAGTTCAGGCGATTTCCCATCGCTATGCGCGACGCGAGGACGATATCCGGATCGACATCATTCTGATCGCACCAGGACGCTGGCCGCGCCATCTTGTCAACGTCTGGCACGCCTGAGAATGCGAGACGTCAGGCTGCCCTGCGCGCAGTGTGACCGTCGGGAGAGGGTGCCTCCTTGCCCGTCATTGCGCGCCTGCCGGACTTGACGATGTAGAGCGCCTGATCGGCTGCATGCAGCAACCCTGTTGCAGTGCTGGCTGATGCCGGAAAGCTTGCGGTGCCGATGCTGGCGGCCACAAAGACATGGTGGCCATCAATCTGATACGGTTCCGCAAGTGCGTTGCCGATCGCGGCAATCCCGTCCTCCAGGGCCCTTGTTCCACAATCCTGACCGAAAATGATCGCAAATTCGTCTCCGCCGATCCGGGCCACATGGTCATTCGGCTGGCATGCTGACCGCAGACGATTGGCCAGCATGATCAGGACCTCATCACCGGCTGCATGGCCGAAGCGATCATTGACTGGCTTGAATCCGTCAAGATCAAGCATGGCAATGGCAAATTCCCTGGCCGTGTCCTGCTTTACCCGGTCTGCAAGCATTGTGCTGAATGCCCGGCGGTTATGGAGACCTGTCAGTGGATCGGTGTTGGCCAGAACACCGAGATCGGTCTGCAATTCAAGATTGCGGACCATTTCCCTGAATTGGCCAATGATGAGGCGGCTCTGGAAGATGGAAACGGCAATGACGTTGGCAGCAAGCGCAATCAGACGCACGTCTCCAGACACGAACATCGCAAGCGACGTCGGTGTCAGCCCGACAATGAGAGAGAGAATGGCCGCGCTTGGAAGGCTGGCAAGGCTCGACGCGCACGCCGAGGCAGCCAGGAATATGAAGATGATCACAAGCGCGCGGCTTGCTTCTGCCGTGATGAGGAAACTGGATGCCGCCCAGATGCTGCTTGCTCCCATGAGGACAATGGTCAGCATGTTCACGCGCTGGAGATAGCGTCGCGCTTCCTCACCATCCACCACGAGCTTGCGGCGGCCCACCCAGGCAAAATAGCGCCAGATGCTGGCGACAAGCATGAGTGCCGGCATGGCGATCTGGAGCGCGATGGGAAAATCGCCCTGCGATGCCAGTCCCGCGCCAACGGATATCATGGCGAGAACAACATACAGGATGGGAATGCGCTGCCTCAGTCGGTCGAACTGGATGATGGACAATTCGTCGCGCAATGGCCCGGGCATCGTGGATGTTTCCACGACAAGGTCTTCCCAACCCTTGGACAGCAATTTGCGCATGCGTGACATCAACCTGTGTCTGACCTCCTGGCCGATCCGAAACAGGTTAGGAGAACATGGTAAAATTCAGGTGAAGACGCGCAAAAGCGCCAAGTTGTGATGACAAATCCCGCCCCGGCTCCTAGAGCGCGACATATGACACTCAACATCGCATTCCAGATGGATCCGCTCGAGGGCCTCAATATCGCGGGCGATTCAACCTTTGCGCTGATGCTTGCGGCGCAAGCGCGCGGCTATCGCAGTTTCCAATATGCGGCCTCGGCATTGAACTATGCCGATGGTCGCGTCTGGGCCAAGGCCTATCCTGTCGACATGGTCCAGCGGGTCGCAGGGAACCATTTCAAACTGGGCGATCCGGTCGCGCTGGACCTGGGCAAGGATGTCGATGTCGTGATGATGCGGCAGGATCCGCCATTCGACCTTGGCTATATCACCGCGACGCATCTGCTTGAGCGCATCCAGCCCCACACGCTGGTCGTGAACGATCCGGTCAGCGTGCGCAATGCGCCCGAAAAGCTGTTTGTCCTCGACTATGCCCGCTACATGCCGCCAACGCTCATCACGCGTTCGTTCGAAGAAGTTGATGCCTTCCGCAAGCAACATGGTGAGATCGTGATCAAGCCGTTGCACGGCAATGCCGGTTCTGCCGTGATGCACATCGGGGCAGATGGAAAGAATCTGGCCGCGCTGTCCGAACTCTTTGGACATGTCTGGCGCGAACCGTTCATGGCGCAGGCGTTTTTGCGCGAAGTGGCAGGAGGCGACAAACGCATCGTGCTGGTCGACGGAGTAGTGGCAGGCGCCATCAACCGCATTCCGGGCAAGGGCGAAATCCGCTCGAACCTGGCTGCGGGCGGCCGTGCGGAGCCTACCAGCCTCACGCCTGATGAGCAGGCGATTTGTGATGTGCTGGCGCCAGAACTGAAAGCGCGCGGGCTCATTTTTGTCGGCATCGATGTGATCGGCGGCAAGTGGCTGACGGAAATCAACGTCACATCGCCCACAGGTCCCGTGGCAATCGATGCATTCAATGGCACCGATACGTTCGCCATGATCTGGGATGCCATCGAAGCCCGGCTTGCCGCCCGATGAGCGAATGGATCATCCAACTGATCGACCAGACAGGGTATCTGGGCGTTGCCTTCCTGATGTTTCTGGAAACCGTCTTTCCGCCGATACCCTCCGAGGTCATCATGCCGGTCGCCGGCCTTGCTGCTGCGCGCGGCAAGATGGATATTTTTGCTGTCATCGCCAGTGGAACGCTCGGCGCAATGCTGGGCAATTATTTCTGGTATCTGGCAGCCCGCGTCGTCGGGCTCGAGCGCTTCAAGCCTTTGATCGAAAAATATGGTCGCTGGTTGACGTTTGACTGGGCGGAAATCGAGCGGGCCGAAAAGCTGTTCGGCCGGCAGGGTTGGGCAATCGTCTTTTTCGGCCGGATGCTGCCAACGCTTCGTTCGCTCATTTCAATCCCGGCCGGCCTGCTCCACATGCGCCTGTCGACATTCGTGATCTGGTCAACCATCGGCACGACCGGATGGACGGCCCTGCTCGGCTTTTCAGGCTGGGCACTCGGGCAGCAGTTCGGCACGGTCGAAACCGTCGTCGGGCCGCTTTCGACTGCCGTGCTGGTTGTGATCGCCATCGGCTATGTGTGGCGGCTGGTCCGCTGGAAACGAACCTGAACCTCTACTTCTTGCGCATCGTGTCCAGCGCTTGCCGGCCAAAGCTTGCGATCAGTTCGCCCACCTCGCGGACGTGCGCGGCCGATCGCGCGCTCTGTTCCTTCACGAAATCGCCCTGTGCCTTGATGACATCCTGAACGGATTTGGCGCTGGCCACCTTGCGCAGCGTTGCAAAGGCTTCCCGCGCATTGGCTTCGGCATGGTCGATGACCTTGGCGTTGATGGCTGCGGTATTGGCCATTGCCTGTGCCGCACTCTCACGAATCATCTTGCCGGCCTTTTGAACGGGCTCGGCCACCTTTTCTGCGGCGCTCTTCGCCTTCTTCGGCTTTTCTGCCTTTGCAGCGGGCTTCTTGGCCATCATGCGTTCTCCTTCTTGCGTTTGCCGATTGATGCAGCCTTGCCAGGCTTCGATGGTCGTGCCGGCGCCTTTTTGGGAGCCGGAGCAGCTTTCGCCGCGTTGACTTTTTTCGCGGCCGGCCTGGGCTCCTTGGGGGGCGCAGGACGGGCTTCCTTCTGGCGCACGGCATCGCGCAATTCTTCAAAGGACATGCGAATGGCAGCAGCGTAGTTCGCCGGATCGGGCATCATCTTGCGATCACAGGTAAAGCTGATCGCGATGTCTGTACCATAGCTGTAGATCGTGTTGATCAGGCCCATGCCGTCAAAGACCGGGCCCATTCCCATCATTCTGACCATTTTTGCCCCGGCAAAGAACAGCGGAACGCGGCTGCCCGGCACGTTGGTTGCGACGCAGTTGAATATGGGCGCATGGGCATTGGCAACCCCAAGCCTTGTGTAAAGGCGCGCACCAAGGCCAGCCAAGCCAGACGGGATCAGCTGGCTGTAGTCAGTCAGGGTTCGTGCTCCAACGGCATTGGTCATGGCTTTGGAATTCTTCGCTTCGCCATGAATATAGGCCAGTCGTTCAACAGGATCGGCAATATGGGTTCCAAGGTTCACCACCATGGCCGAAACAAGATTGCCGAGCGCCGCCTTTTCACCTTCCGCTCGCACGGAAATTGGCGCCATGGCCGACAGGCTTTCCTTGGGGAGGCCGTCGTGCGCGTTGAGATAGTGGCGAAGCCCTCCACCAATGATCGCGAGAATGGCATCATTCACGGTCGCACCCGGCAGGAAGTCCTTGATCTCACGCACATCGGCAAGCGGGAGTGAAACGCCGTCCCAGACGCGGTGTGCGGAAACCTTGCCATTGAACACGGTCTTTGGCGCCATTCTGGCGCCGGACAGCGACACATCGCCCCCGGCCACATCCCTCGTCAGCCGAGCGATTCCAGGAACCGTCTTGGCAAAGGTCTCGGCAAAGCGAAGCGGCTGGCGGATGGAATTGACCCATGAACGGAACAGCAGTTCGCCGACTGCTGGTGTTGCTTCGGGCTTCCAGTCATCAACTGTATCCGCGCGCGTCGGCACGGCCTCCAGATCATGGACCGCGGCCGACATCTCGACCCCGGACATTCCATCGATTGCC